>BNJV01000362.1_pt1 | contig 11892 bp, 17 predicted proteins | sample 8540591 | NCBI WGS metagenome assembly BNJV01 (sample SAMD00202457, study PRJDB9452) | human saliva metagenome | host: Homo sapiens
ACGAGGATAAATAGGACTCTTAAGAATTTGTTCATTGGGTTGCTCCTACTTAATAGATGTTTTATTGAATACCATTAGTATAACAAAAAAGACCTTAACAAAGTTAAGATCTTTAATCATAAATTAAGCTTCTTGTTCTTCTTTCAACAATTTCTTATCGTAAACACGAATGAATGGGAAGTAAACAAGGAAGGCGGCAACTGCACAGACAAGAGCAACTAAGACAGCACGGAGATCTGCTGTTCCTAAGAAGGCTCCGATTCCCACTGGGGTTGGCCATGGAACTTGTGCAATAACAGGATTAATCAAATGCAATGCATTAACAAAGTAATAAATAGTAGCTGTAACCATTGGAGCTAAGATAAATGGAATCGCTAATGCTGGATTATAGATAATTGGCAAACCAAAAATCAAAGGTTCATTAATGTTGAACAATGCTGGAACAACTGAGGCACGTCCAATCGCTTTAAGTTGCTCTGACTTAGCAGCAAAAGCAATGTAGAGACACAGACCAAGAGTTGCACCTGATCCACCAGCGATAACAAACATGTTAGAGAACTCACCAGCTACAGCATAGTGTCCTCCAGCAGCATTTCTGCCATATTAGCAAGTGCGATAGGGTTAACGAAAGCAAAGATAATATTAGCACCATGAATCCCTACAATCCAGAGGAGTTGAGTTAAAAGATAAATAATCATTAATCCAATCCATGAGTTAGTTAGGTTAGCAACAAACCCAAATGGAATAGCAATAACTTTAAAGATGTCAGTTCCCAACGCCACGAGTGCACCGTTAATAAAGATAACTACAAATGCAACGACGAATCCTGGAATCAAAGCTGTAAATCCGCGAGAAACCCCTTCTGGAACAGCTTCAGGCATTTTAATAACCCAATTACGTTTTACACATGTACGATAAATAAGAACTGTCACAATAGCCATGATAATAGCTGTGAAAATACCAGTAGTACCAAAACGAGTAACGCCATTGCCCATTGCCCAACCGTCAACAACGACTGCACCTTCTTTAAGGCTACCTACAGCTTTCATCATTCCACCGTCAAAAATGATTTGTGGAACTGTCATAATGAACGCCATGAGCGCAAGAAGAGCACCGTTAAGAGGATTCATATTTAGTTCTTCTTCTTCTGCATAGATTTTAGTTAACTCATAAGCAAGTGAGAGAACAAAGTAAAGAGAGAGGGAACCCATAGTAGCATAGTTAGCAACCATGTATAGAGAAGTAAACTTATCAAATGAAGCTGAGAAAATATCAGCTACAATTGGCCAGAATGAGAAAGCTTGTGGCAGAATACTAAATACCAAGAACATTGACCCAACAATAGTAAATGGTACAGCTGCCATACCTGCTGCCGTGATTGCACGTACAACTTTAAACTGGGCAAGTTTTCCCATTGGTCCCATGACATGATTTTCAAGGAAACCAAACAATCCGTTTTGTTGATCCATAATCGGACCTCCTTAATAATAATTATATATATTTCAATAGCAATCCTTTTTAAAAGTTGTTATAAGGTTATAGAACTCTTTTTCTAACTGGATAAAAGCGTTGATAAGCCTTATCTTTACGTTCATATATTTCTTGAATTCTTTTTAAGATTTAGCAAGCAAAGGCCTAAAACCTAGTAAAAAGAATAACAAAAAAACGAAGAAACGTGCAGCTTGATTATTTTCAAAAATTGGGAAAAGAGTTGTAAACAGACTTGTCCAAGTTAGAACAAGTAGTCCCACCTGAATAACAGCTTGCGAGCGAACAAACATCTGAGTCACTTTCAAACGTTCATCACGCTTGCCATACAATCGAAACTGCTCAACAGTAGCCAAAATCGCTAATACAATTAACGTAATAGGGAGAACAATAACAAAAAGAAGGACGAATAAATTGATTCAAAAAGCCAATAAATATTGCCAAAAAAGAAGAGTGCTATTGTATAACGTAGAAGAAGGTAGCGATTAAAGAAAGTATTTTTTAATGCTGTCTCCCGACGTTGACGCTCGATTTCTAGTTGTTCTTTTTTTGTCATTGTCTTCCTCCTTGTTTAACTATATCTATTCAGCCAACCTTTCTATGAAGAACTAGCATTTCTTTTTGCCACTTCCAATAGAGTCATTGTGGTCATTAAATGGTCTTGAGCATGGACCATGATAATTTCAATCTTAATTTCTACACCACTTGCATAGTCTTGCAAAAGTTTTGTTTGTGCATGGTGTGCTTCTAAAATTTCTTCATTTGAATGGTCTAACTTAGCTTCTGCTTCGTCAAAGCGACCTTCTCGCATATCAGCAAACGCTTCATGAATTTCTGTTCTAGCAGTACCTGAATGAAGAATAATTTCAAAGGCTGCAACCTGTAGTTCTTCTTGATTCATACGAACCTCCTATGTTATTTTTTCGAATATTGTAATAAACTCATCAAAATCCTTGCAATTAATTAATTGCTTTTGTAAGTCATCATTTTCTGTTAAGGAAACTATTTTCTTCGTCACATCCTTCAATCCATCATTTCCATATAATGATGGTGATAAAAGAAAAACAAGTTGAATATGTGAGCTTTGACTATCCCAAGATACAGATTCTTGACAGATAGCAACCGAGACTTTAACTTCTTTCCCCAAAGGTCTAATGGGATGTGGAACCGCGACTCTTTTGGAAAAAACAACAGAACTTAATGCCTCACGCTGTTTTATTTCATAAAGTAGGGACTGTTTAAAGTCCGCTGGTTCACCGACAGACAGAGCTTCAACCATTTCTTCTAATAGGCGTGATTTGTCGCACTTCGACCACACGAAGAAATTGTCTTGGCTAAAGTACTTTTTAAAATTATCGTCTTTAATCCGAGCTACTTCTGAACGTTTCCTAATTTTCGAGACTTGCATCTGATTCATAGCATGACGAATCTGAGATATTTCCTCGGATTTAAGAAAGACACTCACCGTAAAAACTGGTATCTGAAAGTAAAGGTTTGATAAATCAACAGCAGATACAATAAAATCAATACCGTCTATTTTTTCTTGGTTCAACTCATAGTAACCTATGACATCAACCACCTCTATACGATTCCCAAGCTCAGATTCAAGACGATTTCTAAGCATTTGAGCAGCCCCAAATCCTGTCGCACAAATCGCCAATACTGAAAATTTATGGTTTTCTTTTCGACGTTCGAGAGCAGCCAAGAAATGAAGACAGACATAAACTATTTCATCATCAGATATAGTAGCCTGTGAAAAAGCTTCCATATTTGCAAGAATCTCCTTAGTCATGAAGAAGACGTCACTATAATTCTGTTTAACCTCATCTACCAATGGATTACTAAGATTAATATGACTGGCTAAACGTACCTGTAAGGTCATCAAATGAGTTATAAGACTCTCAATAAGTTGAAAATCCGAAGAAAAGTGATATATGTCCTCTAACCCTAAGGTTTTAAAGCTTTGGACCACCGAGTCTCTCAGTGCCTCTTTAGAAAACTCTGTTTGATTGTTTTGGGGTAACTGACTTTTAGCTAACAGATGTAGGGTAATATAATCAATCTCTTGAACTGGAAATTCCTGATTGGTCACCTTGCTAACTCTTGAAAGAATCCTCTTAGCAACCCGGCGTTCAATATCATTATCTGCCATCTGACAATCTAAGTTACTAATTTCAAAACCAGACTTGATACGGCCTATTGCTAAAGCTATATGAACAACTAAATTTTGTAAAACAAAATCCGACAACTTTAGACTGGCTTCCTGACATTCTTCTAAAACAATCTTTGCCAATTCCTCTAATGGAAGATTTTGGTCAAAAAAATTTGACTTCACATAAGAGTGCAATGCTTTAAAAAACTGGTTCTCCAAGAAATAACTCATAATAAAGCGACGTTTGTCTCGTTCTTCACCAGAAACGTAGACACCTTTATTCGCTCTACTTTCTATAGTTAGGTTATACTCAGCCAGCATCTGGCGTATCTTTTTAAAATCATTAGACAAGGTTGAGCGACTGACATATAGCTCCTCAACTAAATCATCAAAAAGAACTGGAACCTGTTCAAACAAGAGCTTATTTAAAATGAAGGCTAGCCGATCATCACTTTGGGACATGGAAGATTTTGTATTATAATCATCTCCTAATTCATAAATCAGACGAAAAGTTTGGCAAGCTTCTTGGCTTTCAAAAAACAGTCTATAACCTTGTCCTTGTTTTGATACTAAGCTAACACCTTGAAGGTTTAAGGTTTGATCAATTGATTTTAAGTGACTACGTACAGTCCTATCCGAGCAGGACAAGTATTCAGCAAGCTCTTTACTCGTAACATAACGTTCCCTATGCTTTATCAAGAATTGAAGGATGCTTTTTTCCCTAGTTTTTGACAATCACATATCCTCCTAAAAATGATATATTCACCTTCTATTATAGGATATTTTCACACCTTTACTTCTTTTTATCGAGCATAAGTTACATTATGAATCATTTATAATCTAGTCAACAGATAATATTAACTAACATCTATTTTTTTACACTATTTCTTTAACGAAGATTAGATGTTTTCTACAATTAAATTAGCCATTTTTTCAATTCCCATTGGAATTGGAATGTAAGCTTGTGGTGGAATTTGAACAACTGGTTTTCCGACTTTAGCCCCTGCCTCTTCAAACTGTTTAAAAATACATTTTTTTGTTTGAGGACTTACAAGGTATAAATCAAATTCTGATGCTGCAATAGCTTTTCCGCCCTCAGTGGCACTAATAGCGTCAACCTCAATATCCTGACCTTTCCCCTTTAGAAACTCAGTTGTTTTCTTTGCCATAAGTGATGAAGACATTCCAGCTGCACAAATAATCAATGCTTTTTGCCATAAGATTTTTCTCCTTTAATCTAATCCCATCAAATTGATACCTGATTGGGTTACTTCTTATTTACACTTTAATTATAAAATAAAGCGCTTACAATTACCATTTCTGATTTTTTTCCTCAACGATACGGAAAATAATTATTTGTACTTTAATTTATAAATCAAAAATAATACCAGATAGTAAAAAAGGAAACACTATTAGCCAAAAATCAAAGGTAAGTCACCAATATGAAGGCCATGAGCAAGCCACAAAGCAATACCAATAACCTGCATAACATACATCCCTAAGGCAATTGATTCAGTATCTTTTTGTTTTTACCACACGCACAACTTGTGGCAAAAAGGCAAATGTTGTTAAAATTGCTGCAATACTACCAATCATATTTATTCTCCTATGTTTACTAAAGAAGCTGGGAATACACCCAGCTTCTTAGTTTTATTCCACCGTTGCACCATTAGATGCACTAACTTCTATACCAATTAAATGATTTCTTTGGTGAGCGTTCATAAGTCCCTTGTCCATCATCATCTTTATCCACATAGATAAATCCGTAACGTTTTCTCATCTCACCGGTACCAGCTGAAACTAGGTCTATGCAGCCCCAAGGAGTGTATCCCATCAAATCAACACCATCTTCAACTACAGCTTTTTTCATTTCACGAATATGAGCCCCTAGGTAATCAATCCGATAATCATCATGAACCATGCCATCTTCTTCAACTTGGTCTATAGCACCAAAACCATTTTCAACAATGAATAGTGGCAAATGATAGTGATCAGTAAACCAGTTTAATGCATAACGTAAGCCCTCTGGGTCAATCTGCCACTCCCACTCAGATGCCTGAACATAATTATTTTTAACCAAATCTTCTGTTTCAAGATAATCGAAATAAGGATTATTCTCACGATGAGAATCGATAGCGAAAGACATATAGTAACTAAATCCAATATAGTCTACTGTTCCTCCAAGTAAATCCTCTTTATCTTGATCTGTAAAATCAACTGAGATTCCTTTACGTTCCCAATACTTGAGAATGTGTTCAGGATATTTACCCAAAACATGTACATCAGTAAAGTAATAACGTTTTTGCATAGCCTTCATAGCCATTAAAATATCTTTAGGATTACAAGTTGCAGGATAAATAGGACACATCGCAATCATACAACCAATTTGAAAATCTGGATTAATTTCATGACCAATTTTTACTGCTCGAGCAGAAGCTACTAACTCATAGTGTGCTGCTTGATACATAATAGCTTCTCGGTCGTCACCTTCCTCATATACAATACCAGAGTTCGTAAATGGTGCAAAATCTTCCTGGTAATTGGCCTGATTGTTGATTTCATTAAAGGTCATCCAGTATTTAACTTTATCTTTATAACGTTTGAATACGACTTCCGCAAAGTGAGCAAAGAAATCAATCAATTTTCGATTTTTCCACCCACCGTATTCTGTAACCAAATGATAAGGCATCTCAAAATGAGATAACGTAATTACAGGTTCAATTCCATACTTCAAGCACTCATCAAAAAGATCATCATAAAATTGCAAACCTTCTTCATTGGGCTCTAACTCATCACCTTTGGGGAAAATACGTGTCCAGGCAATCGATGTTCGGAAGCACTTAAATCCCATTTCAGCAAAAAGTGCAATATCTCCTTTATAACGATGGTAAAAATCTATAGCCTCATGGTTTGGATAATATTTACCTTCCAAAACTCCCGGGGTAATTTCACGGGCAACTCCATGACGACCAGCAGTCATCACATCAGCAACACTGATTCCTTTACCACCTTCTTGCCATCCACCTTCAAGTTGATGAGCAGCAACAGCACCACCCCACAAAAATCCATCTTTAAAAGTAGTCATCGTTTTTCCTCCTGAATTTGATACTTCTATTATAAACTCCATAAGCGGTAATGAAAACGCATTCTTTTTCCATAATACTACGGAAAGTAATAGGTCATCTTTTGCTTGAAAACGTTTTAGATAAAGAATATACTATGTCTCATAAGGAGGCAATAATATGAATTTCATACAGTTTTTAATTGCTTTTGCAGGACTTGTTGTTGGAGTTAGCGCTGTTGCTATACTCTTCTGGTACTTAAGTAAGACTTTGAAGAAAAACGTCATTGTACGTAATAGTAATACCTTTACTATTATTCATATTAAAGAGCTAGATCAATACCCTCACTTACTTAAGAATACTGATTTTAAGAAAATGGGAGACTGGACTGTTCATGATAACGGACATGAATTCCGAGGAACTGCTAATGTCTCTAAAGAAAAACTTCGTCAATGGATTATTGATGAATATCATTTAAAAGCTCATCAAGTTATTGTCACTGCTCCTGAAGAAATGAAGGTTGCTTCAGCTCTTCCTCATTTCTAAAGTCACTTAGTCTTTTTCAAAAACTCCTACGAACTCCACTCGTTAGGAGTTTTTGTATACTCTAATCATAACCACCCGTCTAACGGGTGGTTTGATCAAGGGCTATAAGCCCATATTACCAGCCAGCGCCTAAAGACGCTGGCTTTCACTTTGTTCAAGCCTTATTGCTTTTGACTCGTCACAAGCCTCTCAAAGAGGCATTCGCATTACTTACCATTATCCCTAAAGGGATTTTCATATTCTTTAACGCTTAATTTGTCCAAAGCGATATCATGCTTCTCTTGTTCCTGGATATATTTCTTAATTGTGGCTTCATTTAGTCCTACCGTACTTACATAATATCCTTCTGCCCAAAAATGTCTGTTCCCAAATTTATATTTTAAATTGGCGTGTTTATCAAACATCATTAAGGCACTTTTTACCTTTTTAAATATCCCATAAAACTAGCTACACTCATTCGTGGTGGTATACTTACTAGCATGTGAACATGATCTGGCATTAAGTGGCCTTCTATTATTTCAACGCCTTTATATTGGCATAGTCTATGAAAAATCTCTCCCAGACTACTCCTATATTGATTATAGATTATTTTTCGTCTATACTTAGGTGTAAATACAATGTGGTACTTACACATCCATTTTGTATGTGATAAACTGTGAGCTTTTTGCGCCATAGTCTTAACTCCTTTCGTTTTACAATTGGCTTGAACACCCATATTGTAACTCGTTTGGAGTGTTTTTGTTATGACGGTATAACCTTCGATGCGCACCCGCATAGCGGGTGGTTTATTTGTTTCGCACCTTCGGAGCGAAACGGACTTAAAGTCACAAAATAATAGATAAAAAACCAACCTCTCGGCTGGTTCTTTATCTATTACTCCTCTTTCAACTTAGCCAATTCTTGGGCAAGTAACTTGAGGGCTACTTGTGGGTTGGCTTGGCCTTTGGTTGCTTTCATAAGGAAGCCTGTGAAGGCCTTGTCAGCGTTACGTTTACCTGACTTGAAGTCGGCTACAGCTGCTTCATTGTCTGCAAAGACTTGGTGGATGATTGGGATCAAGACTTCAGGGTCTGAAATCTGTACCAATCCAGCTTTTTCAACGTATTCACGCGCTCCACCACCGTTTTTCGCCAAGTGAACGAAGACTTTCTTGGCAATCTTAGATGAAATCGTTCCATCTTCGATGATGGCAATCATTTCGACCAAGTTTTCCGGTGTCAATTGGATTTCTTCAAGCGTTTTGCCTTCTGCATTCAAGAATTGTGCCACTTCACCTTGGAGCCAGTTAGACACTTGTTTAGCATCGCCACCAAGGGCTACAGCTGCTTCAAAGAAGTCAGAAGTAACTTTTGTAGCTGTCAATTGGTTGGCATCATAGTCAGACAAGCCAAGCTCTGCCACGTAGCGAGCCCGACGGTCTTTTGGAAACTCTGGCAACTCCGTACGCATTTCCTCAATCCACTCATCTGAAATTTCAAACAAGGGAAGGTCTGGTTCTGGGAAGTAACGGTAATCCGCAGCTCCTTCTTTGACACGCATAAGGATCGTGCTCTTATTAGCTTCATCATAACGACGTGTTTCTTGACGAATGACACCACCTGAACGCAAGATTTTCGCTTGACGCTCAACTTCGTATTCAAGACCTTTACGGACGTTTGAGAAGGAATTCAAGTTTTTCAACTCTGTCTTGGTACCAAATTCCTCTTGACCGTATGGGCGAAGGGAAATGTTGGCATCTACACGCATAGACCCTTCTTCCATCTTGACGTCTGAAATACCTGTGTACTGGATGACTTCTTTCAAAGCTGTCAAATAAGCGTAGGCTTCTTCTGGAGAACGCATATCTGCTTCAGATACGATTTCAATCAATGGTACCCCTTGACGGTTAAGGTCTACGTAAGAGAATCCATCTGTTCCGTGGGTGTTTTTACCGGCATCTTCTTCCAAGTGGGCACGTTCAATCCCAATTTCTTAGTTGAGCCGTCTTCCAATTGCACTTCAATCCAACCGTTATATCCGATTGGCTCATCAAATTGCGAAATTTGGTAGGCCTTTGGATTATCAGGGTAGAAATAGTTCTTACGGTCAAAGTGCATATGCTGATGGATATCCATATTCAAGGCCAAGGCAGCCTTGATACCAGCATCCACAACACCCTTGTTCAAGACAGGAAGCACACCTGGGAAAGACCAGTCAATCACATTGGTATTGGCATTTTGCTCGTTCCCAAAGTGAGCAGAGGTTGGTGAGAAAATTTTTGAGTTTGTATTCAATTCAACGTGGACTTCAAGTCCGATGACTGTTTCAAAGTTCATTAATTGTCACCTCCGAAAATAAGGGGTTGTTGCTTGTGGTAATCCGTCGTTGCTTCAAAGGCAGCTGCAGCTTGGTAGATGGTTTCTTCAGAATACTTAGGACCGATCAACTGCAAACCAACTGGAAGACCTTGCGCAAAACCTGCAGGAATCGAAATCCCTGGAAGACCTGCCAAGTTAACTGGAATGGTCAAGAGGTCAGCCAAGTACATGGCAACCGGATCATGGTTGAGCGAATCCAAATCAAAGGCTACACTTGGAGCTGTTGGACCAAGGATAAGGTCATAATCCGCAAAAACTTTTTCGAAGTCTTGGATAATGAGAGTACGAACTTGACCAGCTTTCTTGTAGTAAGCATCGTAGTAACCAGATGACAAACTAAAGGTACCAAGCATGATACGGCGTTTAACCTCATCACCAAAGCCTTGGCTACGAGTGTTCACGTAGATATCATCCAAGTTTTTAGCATCTTCCGCACGGAAACCATAGCGAATACCGTCGAAACGTTGCAAGTTTGAAGAAGCTTCAGATGAAGCGATGATGTAGTAAACGGCAACCCCGTATTTAGAGTGTGGAAGGCTAACTTCTTCGACAGTTGCTCCCAATTTTTCAAAGTGTTTAGCCGCATTGAGGATGGTTTCTTTGACTTCTGGGTCAATCCCTTCCCCAAGGTATTCTTTCGGAAGGGCAATCTTCATGCCTTTAATGTCTTGACCAATCTTAGAAGTAAAGTCTGCTACACGAACAGGTGCAGATGTTGAATCCTTGGCATCTTCACTAGCAATAACATTGAGCAAGAGGGCATTTCCTTGACCGTTGGTGCAAACGGCCCAATTTGGTCGAGTGAGCTACCAAAAGCAATGAGACCAAAACGGGAAACTGTTCCATAAGTTGGTTTGAGACCAACAATCCCGTTAAAAGCAGCCGGTTGACGAATAGAACCACCAGTATCAGAACCAAGGGACAAACGGACTTGCCCTGAAGCGACAGAAGCTGCTGAACCACTAGAAGATCCACCAGGCACCTTGCTGTGGTCCCAAGCATTCTTGGTTGGTCCATAGTACGAAGTTTCACCAGATCCACCCATGGCAAATTCATCCATGTTGGTCTTCCCGATGACAATCATATCTTTGGCCTTGGCATTGGCAACAGCTGTCGCATCAAAGATTGGCTCGTAGTTATAGAGCATTTTTGAAGCTGCAGTGGTCAAGATACCATCTGTTGAGATATTGTCTTTGACAGCGAGTGGAATCCCTGACAGGAGGTTATCTGCATCGATTCCTTTTTCATCAATGGCCTTGGCTTGCCCAAGGGCAGCTTCTTCAGCCACCGTCACAAAGGCATTGACGTCTTCTTCACGCGCCTTGATATCATCAAGCGTCGCTTGAGTCAATTCCGTTGCTGAAATTTCCTTAGAGACAAGGAGGTCGTGCAATTCTTCAATGGTTTTATGGTTGAATGACATTAGGCATCTCCTCCATCTTCTAGGATAGCTGGTACCTTGATGTAGTAGTTATCCTTTTCAGGTACATTTTTAAACAAGCGGTCACGGTCTGTCCCTTTTTCAGCAACATCCGGACGCAATACGGTCTTACGATCAGCCATAGTCGTTGTTGGGGCAACACCTGTTGTGTCCACTTCTTCCAACAATTCCACCATGTCGACAATTTTAGACAAGGTTGTCGCAAACTCAGCTGTCTCTTCTGGAGAGAATTTCAATTTTGAAAGATTGGCAACGTGGGTTACCTCTTCTTGCGTAATTTTCATCTTGCTTCCTTTCGTGAAATGATGATTTTTCAATACGTTCTATTTTACCATAATTAGGCCTATTTTGCTTGGAGGATAAAAAAACTGTAGTAACTTTTTTGTCACTACAGTTTACAGAGATAGAGCTTTTTCAAAACACTTATCGTATGGCTATCAAGAGCTTTCTCCAGACTTCTAAAATTTCTGGTTTCAAATACTGTTTTGCCAGGTCATATGAGGCTCGGTGCATAGACTCAAGATCACTTTCTAAGGCAAATACAATCTTGTCGGCCATCTGAGAAACGAGTAGGTCCTCATCCAAAGTCTCGCTATAAGGAACCAGAAAACCATTTTTCACCATCTTTGATGAAAGTTGGATTGCCATAACGGGCATCAAAAGCCAACCAAGGCTAGACCTGCTCCCACCGCTTCCATCAGAGTCAAGCCAAAGGTCTCCCACTGAGAGGTGGTGACATAAAGTTCATACTGTGGGTAAACTTCACGTAAATCCGCATGACCCCGAAGTTGGATGAAGTCACCTGCCCCAAGAGCATCAATCAGATCTTGTAGATTCTCTTGCTCG
>BNJV01001846.1_pt1 | contig 11852 bp, 18 predicted proteins | sample 8540591 | NCBI WGS metagenome assembly BNJV01 (sample SAMD00202457, study PRJDB9452) | human saliva metagenome | host: Homo sapiens
ATGTCACGAGCCTGAATTTTATGAAGATTTAATTACTGATTTATGGGATTTCACTTTATTTTTCACGAAAAATAGATATATAATACAAAAATATAAAAAGTTTAGAAATACTGGAAGGGGAAAAAGATAAATAATGAAATTGTTAAGAAAGGTTAATAAGGTCTGGGTGGCTGTTTCTGCAACTACTTTAGTAGCAATTATGGTTTCTAATCAAACTGTACAAGCAGAAGAAATTAATCAATCACAAGTAACTACAAATCAAGTAGAAAAAGCGAAAAGTGAAAATGATAAAGTTGAGAGTCAAGGAACAGAAGAAAAATCTAATGCTGTTCTTACTCCTACTCCTACTTCTACTCCTGAAGCGGGAGATGCTACAAATGAAGCTATTCTTGAAAAGGCAGTTAACACAAGTTTAGAACCAGCTAAGCAAGTAGCAGAAGAAAATGATGCACATGACCCAGAAAAAGAAGAAAAGTTAAAAGAACTAGCAACACCAGTTATTTCCAGTGAAAACGAATCAGAAAAGATAAAGAATGCTATTACTGAAGATGACCGAGAAGTTGTTCGCCAACCTGAATCAGAAACTCCTTACACTGTAAAGTATGATACCAAAAACAAAATGTATTATGTTGATGCTGTTGATTTTGGTTTAGATGTCCGAGATGGTGCTGATGATACTGCTGCTGTAAACAAAGCGTTAGAAGCAGCTAATTCAGTAGTTATGAGAAATAAACAAGGGCAAGAGTTTCAAGGGGTTGCTGTTAAATTATCTGGAGTGGTTAATGTTCAAAGAGATCAGGGAGAAATTTCTCATTATGAGTTGCGTACTCTAAATGATAGTGGAATTCCCTACGTTGTTAGAAACGGTAAGATTGATGGCGTAAAAGATGTAACTAAAATTACTCCAGAAGAATATTCAAAAATGGATGTAACCGATGATGGTTTGACAACATATACCAATAATAGAGGTAAGATAGAAGATGGTATGGTCCTTCCAATTTATAAAAATCTGGTGTATTTAATCAAATTAAAATAGGAGAAGATTTGAAAAATGTAACAGGTTTAATTGGAGACGGTATGGGTGCCACGACAATTAAAACCAATTTAGTGCAACTTGAAATCCATGGAATCTTGATGATAATGATACTGATAGTAGAGATCACTCAGTAGTTTTTAGTTGAAGGACAAGATGGTTTCCTTGTTAAGGATTTGTCAGTAAATATTGTAAATCTTAAAAGATGCTTTTTGGGACAAAGAATGATGGTTTTTATTATAGAGGGATGCCTTATTACGGTAAGGTTAATGGAATTCAAATTGATGATTCAAGCAATGTTTCTGTAGAATCTGTTGAATCGTCTGGCGCTAATAAAGCAGGAGTTTTCTTTTAATTCTTCATATAATACAGTTTCAAAGGACTTAGAAGAAGGTACTTTAGCGAAGAAACTATATGGAAAACAAACCAAGATCATTAAACTATCTATATCAAAAAGGAGACGCTGGAGTTTCTTTTGATGATTTAAAAATTAGTAAAAACAATAAAGTTATTAACAGTAATCTCCATAACAATAGAGTTGCTGGTGTGCATTTTGCCTTTCAGAAACACTTTTTTAGTAGAAGGTTCTACTTTAGCGGAAAATGGACATAAGTTAAGCGGAAGTACAGGATATGGAGCAGCATCTTCTGCTGGTTCGTATAACGATTATTATATTTATAGAAATAATGTTTCTTTATATAATTATCGTAAAGGACTTGATGCTCATGAAGGGATCACATTTTAATTGAAAAATGTATCTTATGGTGATCGACTCTTAGGAATTGCAGTATATAATCGTGCATATAAAATGGAAAATGCGATTATTAGAAATAACATCGTAACTCAAGATACAAAACAATAGATTATTAAAGAATGATTTAAGAAAAGATGGAACTTTCCCAGCAAAATTCGGATTATTCACAGTATGAGACCATTCATTTTACAAACGAATGAAAAAAAGGCAGAGATTTAAGTGAAAAAGGTAGTGTGGGTTATTTTTGAAATTAGTGGAAATACTATTCAAAAATATTGATAATAGCGGGAAAATTCCAGTCAAATATGAGAGTGGTTATAGATCAGAAGAAAAATTATACGGCTAATGCTATTTTAGTCAGAATGCAAGAACCATACTTAGATTATGTATTAAAAGATTGACAATAATAATATTTCTGGAAAATCAGCTACATCTATATTTAAGGTGATTAACTCAGCAATTGACCATAAGAATGGCAACCTTCAAGTTACGGAAACTGATAAATATAAAAACAGGTATTGGTAATGGTTCAGGAGCTATTTCTATTACGAATAATAAAGTTAATGTAGATAAAGTAACAGGATTTGCTGGTACTTATTTAAGTCCAATCAATATTGTTGAAAGTACTGATAATAGACTAATTAAAAGATAATCAAGGAAAAGTAATTGCTTTCCAAGATAAATTTAGAGGGTCTCTCAACTTCAGTAATAATGATATTACTTTTTAAAAAAATACAGAATTAAGTAGCCCAAGAAATACAGAAAGTGCTGTCAAAAATTATTAGTAATGCTGAGACTATTCTTCTAAAAAGATAACAAATTTAATTTTGGAAAAAGTGACTCAAGATTATTCTGCTAATATAGCTATGGTGAAACCATTAATTGAAGTAAACGGACTTACTGGACCAACAGCACAACCAAAATATTAATGGGGTACAAACAAATACTAGTAGACAAGTTTCAAACTTACCGTCTACACTTAAACATACTCAACCATTTGTATTTGTTAACAATGATATATCAATTGATAATGAAAAGTTCAGTGAAAGAGCAACTACGAAGCTTCCTACTAGAGTTTTACAATCATATTCAGTTGTAAGATATATCAATAATAATACTTTTACTTCAAAAAGAACCGATTGATGTTAACCCCTGTGAAAGAGCAATCAGATGTTGATGGAAACACAGTATACGACACAACAAATACAACAAACGAAACCCCAACTAAAGCCTTGAATGAGCGTTTATATAATTTAGCTACAGAGCGTTTTTTTCTACTGAAAAACCTGAATTGGTTAAGACAGAAGAAAAGACGGTTCTAAAAGAAACAAACTTCATTTTAGATAAGAATTTAAAAAGCAGGGGAACAAGTTGTCGATCAGGAAGGTCAAGATGGAAAAGTTGAAGAAAAACTTATTCTACTAAAGTAAGTAATGGCGTGTATGATAAACAAGGTGATATTGATGTATATAGTCCTCTTGCGCGAGTAATTAAAAATAATTATTACGATCTAAAGAATATCCAAAAAGATAATGTAAATAAAAGAGTTCCTGGATTGGTAAGAGGAGATTATGTTACAACAGAAAACAAACCGTTAGAATTGACTAAAAACTTTGTATATAACACTGTCTTTAAAAGATAAAGCTGGAAAGCTAATTGAAGCTAAAAACAGACGTTACTTATAAATACAATAATATGCCGATAATGTTAGAAGAGGGTGTAGGAGAAAGTTTTACTGATAAAAAAGTAATTTCAGAAGCTGTAGATAAGATTGTTAGAATTGGGATAAGAAATACTACGTATTTACCAATACTTGAATCAGAGAAAATTCCATTTGAAGTGGAGTATGTTGATACAGATGAATTGCTAGAAGGTGAAACGGTAACTCTTACGGATGGAGTTTTGGGAGAATTAACCAAAATTTACAGAGAATTACGTGATTCTAATACGGGTGAATTATTGTCTGAAAAAGAATATGTAACAGAACTGGTAACAAGTGCACCAGTTAAAATGGTAGTAAAACGTGGTACTAAAAATCGACTACAACTGTACAAAAAGTAATTAGTGAAGAAATACTGTATCAAGTAATTTCAATTCCTTCAAATGAATTAAAAGCTGGAGAAAGAGTTGTTCAAAGAGTAGGGAAAAATGGAACAATTGAATATCTCTATCAGTATGTGCTAGATTCAGAGGGGCATGTTGTCTCAGCCAAGTTAATTTCTAGCAAAGTGATTGAAGAAGCTGTTGACGAGATTGTACACGTTGGTGTTGAAGATTCACAAGAAATGTTACCAAATACTGGAAGCCATACAGATTATTCTATCTTTAGTGCAACAGTGTTAAGCATCTTGGCGTCTATTGGTTTTAATAGATGCATTAAATGACAAAAAGCTTGACTAGTTTTTTTGTGATACATTCTATTAAATAAATACGAGCTAAATTCTGTAATAACAGAATTTAGCTCGTTTTTATGTTTTTGAAGCTAAAAATATAAAAATAGAATAAAGAATGAAGTTGGTCGGTATATTAATAGACTATATATTTGATGAGTTTTCTTATTATAAAATAATTTAAAAATTGATAATAACTTGCATTAATTTATAAATCAAAAAGAATCAACTGTTAAAGACTTTATTCTAAAGATAGAAATTGAATAAATTAAATTTCATTATAGATGAGTTTTTTTCGTTAATTGAAAAAGGTTTAAAAACTGTAATAAAAGGAAAATAATACTAAAAACAGTTGAAAATTTTTCCATGTTGATAGCAAATGAAAAACGAGAATTACCTTAATAATTAATCATTTGAATGAATATTAAAATGGAAATTTATTAAAAAAATACGTTTTTTTCACTAATAGGAAGAAAGTTGATTTTAATGTTTTTTTAAGTAAAAAGTAATTGATATATTTAAAAATAACATTTTAAAAAGATTGATATAACAGTATTTTTCAGACAGGGAACTTATTTTTGAAGGAAAAAAATCTTTTTAAAAAAATAGAACAAATAATTGTTGACGATAAAAAAATATAGATTGTATTGTAAAAAAATATAAAAGTAGAATATCCGCTGTAGAGAAGATATTAATAAATTTTTATATATAGTGTATATTGTGGATAAAATATGAAAGTTATTGTGTCTTTTTGAGTAATCATGTTCGTGAATTCACGAACGAAAAAGAAAAGGAAGTGTCTAAATGAAAAATATCTTAAGCAAGCGTCAATGTTTCTCATTACGTAAATTAACAATTGGCGTGTGCTCAGTCTTATTAGGAACAACGATTTTTGCTACAAACACAGTAGCAGCAGAAGAAGTATCTGCTACTGCAGCTGAAGCAACAACGACAGAGGCTGCGCCGACAACAACCGCTGAGGGAACTACTGAGGCTGAAACAACTGTAGCACCAGCAGCTACAGAAGAAACAACAGCAGCTCCAGCAACAGCAGCAGGAGAAACTCCAAGAACACGTTCTCGTCGTGCAGCTTCACAAGGAAGCGACACATCTCCAGTAGATGTTGAAACAACTCTTAAAGATGGCGAAAAAGCAACTCCTGAAATGTCTGACCCTAACGGTGCTCGTGTACAATCACGTGACATTACAGACTCTAGCTACAAAAAGCAGATACAGATTATACTTTCCACGTATTGGATTTAACAAGATTTAATGAACGATATAATACTAATTACTACACACGTTCTTATAAACCTTTCAGTGATTCAAACAATGTCACTGTTGAATTAGTAGATAAGAATACGGGTTTAGTGATTGAAACAGTTCAAATTAATGAAACAAGTGGTCCACAAACTTTCCAAAAGACAAAACAAGCATCTAATGGAGAGTTAACTTTATATGTTAAATATGATAAGAATCCAGGAGATAGAGAAGAGATGGAAGTCCATTTTTTACAATTCCACTGGGATATTGATAAAGTCATCCAAACGTATGCAGAATTAAAAAGAAAAAAACACCTGAAAATGAAGCAAAACAAAAGCTTTATGAAGATGTATTTAATTCACGTACAATGACGGATAAATTTAATGCTGTAGAACCAGCTTATGACGGCCGTACAATTACAGATACAAATGCGCTTATTCCACAAGTAGTTAACAATACAACTTTTATATAAAATTGTGGACAAATTAAACTCAACTTATCAGGCTGGACGTACAGAAACATCTACACAATCGTATAAAGAAAGTGGAAAAGAAGAAGAATTAGCAAGTTATAAGATGAAAGCGATGGAAGGACAAAACTTCAATGCTTCTGGTGTTCGTCAATTTGATGGATATCGCTTATACCAAGCGGCAGATCCAACAACTACTTCAGGATATGTAAGTTCTCCTTATAAAGTCGGAACAAAATTCATGGACGCAGACCGTTATGGGTTAAAACGTATTAAAGAAGTTGTGGACGAAGATGGTTCAGTTGTTATTCGTGTGTACTTACTTGACCCTAAACAACAATCTAAACGTTCAGATGGTACTTTGAGTACTGATGGATATATGTTGATTGCTGAAACACAGCCAATTAAACCAGGGAATGCAAACACTGAAGAATTAGCTAAAGTTAAGAGTACTTTAAATACAATTGCATTTACAGGTACCGACGGTGTTAACCATCCTAATGGGATTGAAGTTGGTTTTGATTTCCAAAAAGCAGCAGGTTATACACCATATAAAACTGTTTTCGTACCGTTCTTAGGAGATGGAATCGGACATAGTTCTCCAAATAGCCTATTAGAACGTGGCGTCCGAGGGATTGGTATTAACGTTGACTTAGTTAACACACTAACTCCATTCAAACAACCTGTTTACTACTATGAAAAAGTAGAACCAGTTAAAGTGAAACCGGAATTCAAGAAAACTTTAGAAGGTCGTAACTTAGTAGACGGCGAATTCAGCTTCACAATTAAAGAACAAAAATCTTCTCCAGATGGACACGAAGAAACAGTTCAAAATGCTGACGGTAAAGTTTCGTTCAGCGAATTAACATTCAATAAACCTGGTACTTACAAGTACAAGATTACAGAAAAAGCAGGTTCTGATGCGAACGTTGATTACGATGCAATGGAAATCACTATGACTGTTGAAGTTACTCAAGACGCTGCTGGCGTATTAAAAACTAAAGTAACTTACTCTGCAGAAGGCGGCGAAACTTCTAAAGCTGACGACCAAGAGTTCAACAACTTTGTAGTACCTCCAGTATCAACTAAATTCGACTTCACTAAGAAATTAGAAGGTCGTCCATTGAAAGACCAAGAGTTTAGCTTTGTATTGAAAGATGCAGAAGGTAACGAAATCGAAACTGTTAAAAACGATGCAGACGGTAACGTTACATTTACAGCATTAAACTATGACAAGACTAAAGTTGGCGTTCACAAATATACTGTTGAAGAAGTAATCCCAGCGACAAAAGAAGATCGTATGGACTACGATACAATGAAAGCGAACATTACTGTTACAGTGTCTAAATCTGGCCACGTTTTAACAACAGTAACAACTTATGCTTCAGCAGGCGGAAACGCTACTGGTGCGGATGACAAAGAGTTCAACAACAAAGTAACTCCACCGCCAACAACTCCAGAGTTCAAACCAGAGAAATTCGTTGTGAATAAAGAAAAATTCGATATCACTGGCGACAAAACTAATGGACGATGATAATGAGTTAACAGATGAAGTAGTAGAAACAAATGCAAACCCATATGCTGACAAATCAACAAACAACGAACCAGAAACATCAACGGTAAGACACTTAAAAAAGGTGACAAATTCTACTACCAAGTATGGTTAGATACAACTAAATTCACTGCAGATCAAAACATCCAATATGTGGGAATCACTGACGATTACGAAGAAGACAAATTAGATGTGACTACAGACGGAATTAAAGTTTACGATAGCGTATCTGGTGCAGATGTAACTTCTAAATTCGATATTAAAGTAGAAGACGGTAAAATCAGTGCAACTTCTAAAGCGGAATTTGTAAATGAAAACAGCGTCATTGACACAACTAAATTCGAATTCGGCCGTTACTATAAATTTGATATCGCTGCAACTATCAAAACAACGGTTAAAGATGGTATCGATATCGAAAATACAGCAAGCCAAATCGTTCACGTATACGATCCATACAACAAGACTGTTGAAAAACCAGAAAAACCAACACAAAAACGTGTTGTGAATATTCCAATTTCTGTTGACTTTAACTTCAAGAAGAAACTTGAAGGGCGTAAGCTGAAAGCAGAAGAATTTAGCTTCGTATTGAAAGATGCAGAAGGTACTGAAATCGAAACTGTGAAGAACGATAAAGATGGTAAGATTAAATTCAGTAAGATTGAATTCAAGAAGGGTGACGAAGGAACTCATAAATACACTGTAGAAGAAGTAGCTGGAACAGATGCGACAGTAACTTACGATACAATGAAAGCTGAAATCTCTGTTGAAGTTTCTTACGATGGAACTGCTAAGATCCTTGTAACGAAAGTAACAGATGCAGCTGATAAAGAGTTCAACAACACAGTAACTCCTCCAGAAACACCTGAATTCCAACCTAAGAAATTCCTTGTGAAGGATGAGAAATTCGACACTACTGGCGACAAGTTAGTGGATGACGATGCTGAGTTGACAGATGCTGTAACAGATACGAAAGCAGATCCTTATGCGGATAAAGCTGACAACAACGAAGCTGAAAATATCAATACAACAACACTTAAGAAGGGTGACAAAGTGGTTTACCAAGTTTGGTTAGATACAACTAAATTTGACGCAAACAACAAAGATTACATCCAATCAGTAGGAATCACAGATAACTACGACGAAGAAAACTTAACGGTTGATGCTAATAATATTAAAGCTTACGACAGTGTAACTGGTGAAGATGTAACTGCTAAATTCGACATCAAAGTTGAAAATGGCGTAATTACAGCAACTTCTAAAGCTGATTTAACGAAATCTTTAGGCGATGCTGAAGATACAAAAGTATTAGATACTACTAAATTCGCATTCGGTCGCTACTATAAATTTGATATTGTTACGACAATCAAAGAAACTAGCTAAAGATGGTGTAGATATCGAAAATACTGCGAGTCAAACAGTTCACCAATACGATCCAACTAAGAAATCAGTTGAAAAACCAGAAAAACCAACTGAAACTCGTGTTGTTAACATCCCAACAAAAGTGGAATTCGAATTCACTAAGAAACTTGAAGGTCGTCCACTGAAAGATGGCGAATTCAGCTTTGTACTTAAAGACAAAAGATGGAAATGTCATCGAAAACAGTAACAAATGACGCTGACGGTAAGATTAAATTCTCTGCCTTAACATTCAAGAGAGGCTGAAGAAGGAGTTTACACTTACACTGTTGAAGAAGTGAAAGGAACAGAAGAAGGCGTAACTTACGATACAATGGTTGCGACTGTCACTGTAACTGTAGCGAAAGACGGTAAAGTATTAACGGCTGTGGCTGGATTACCAGAAGATACTGAGTTCAATAACACAGTAACTCCTCCAAACACACCAAATACACCTCCTCAAACACCTCCAACTCCAGGCAAACCAGAATTACCTAACACAGGTGTGGAAGACTTATCAGCAGTATTCAATGCAGCAAGCATGTCATTCCTTGCAGGTTTAGGATTACTTGCGACTGGCAAGAAAAAAGAGGACGAAGAATAATCTCGCCTAGGTGATTCATTCTAACGTTTGACGAAAATCCCCGAGAGAAATCTCGGGGATTTTTTGTGCAAAAAAACGCTACAAAACACTGTTTGTAGCGTGGAGTATGTTGTAAGCCATCTAGGGGAGTCGAACCCCTGTTATGAGAACCGGAATCTCATGTGATATCCACTACACTAAGATGACATTCTCTTTTAAGTGTATCTAATTTTAGAAAACTGTGCAAGTTTTGGGAAAGTCTACAAATAGAATAGAAGAAATAGTGTCTTTCGAGTGGATTCAAAAGAGAGCAAAAAAGTATACGATGATAGCAAAATATACCATATATGGACATATGTACTGACCCCAAAAAGTTAGACAATTAATTTAAGCAAAGGATTTAGTTCTGTATTGCACAGGACTAAGTCCTTTTAATTTTACTTTGATTCGTTTGTTGTTGTAATAATCAATATAGTCGACGATCGCCCTCTCAAGTTCCTTTTATAGACTTAAATGTCTGCTCATAGCCATAAAACATCTCTGATTTAAGAATGCCAAAGAACGATTCCATCATGCCATTGTCAGTACTATTACCCTTGCGGGACATAGATGGCTGAATGCCCTTATCTTCTAAAAAACTATGATAAAACTCGTGCTGGTATTGCCATCCCTGATCACTGTGGAGAATAGTACTCTCGTATTGTTCTTCTCTAAAAGCTTGTTTTAACATATCTTTTAATTGGTCTAAATTTGGTGAAGACGAAAGAGAATAAGCTATAATTTCGCTGTTATAACCATCTAAAATTGGTGATAAATATAGTTTTTGGTTACTTGTTGGGATAGAAAATTCTGTAATGTCTGTATAGCACTTTTCCATCGGTTTTGAAGCTTCAAATTGGCGTTGAATAATGTTTCCAACTCTCTTTCCAACGGTTCCATGATAAGAAGAGTACTTACGTTTTCTGCGAATACGAGCCCTTAGACCTAACATTTTCATCAGGCGTTGTACCTTTTTATGGTTTACGATGAAACCACGGTTTCTAAGTTCAAGAGTAATACGACGATAGCCATAATTTCCTTTATGCTCGTTATAAATAGTTTCTATTTCGTTTTTTACGGCCTGATTCTTATCTTCTAGGTTTAGCTGCTTTAAGTGATAGTAGTAAGTTGAACGGGCAAGTTTAATAATCTTTAAAAAGAATATCTAAAGGAAACTCTGGCACTAACTTTCTGACAATCTGTGTTTTTTTCTTCTTTCTCTTTTTCTCCTTCAAGCGGAGTTCTCTCAACTTTTTTAGAATGGCATTCTCCGCTCTTAAATACTCATTTTTCAGCCTGAAGGCGTTCTAGTTCTGTCATCTCTTCTGATTTTTTTCTTTGGCTTACGGCCCATCTTAAGTAGTCTCCTCTTGTTTTCTCAACAATAGTATACTTATTTTTTTCTTGTATTGTGCGAGCCAGTTATAAAGCATCGCACAACCTGGAAGACCGTATTCAAGAGAAACTTTTTTTCTACACTCAAACCTTCATGTAAGACTTTATCAATCATTTCTTGTTTTATTTCTGGAGGATAATAAATTTTCTTCTCTTTTTACTATCTCTAAACCATAACGATCAATCAATTTAATCATATAGACAAGATTTCTCGCATTTATACCGAACGTATCTGCAAGTCGTGCGTAGCTAACTCCTTGTTTTCTGAGTTCATAAATTTGAACTTTATCCTCATAAGTTAATTTCATAAAAAAGCACCCTCAAAAGTTAGATTTTCTGTCTAACTTTTTGGGTGCACTTCACATACCCAAATATGGTATTTTTCATGTTAGGAGGATGCGTTACAATGAAAAGAGTTGCAATTTTGGATAAAAACAAATTGATATTCTAGATGAGTTACCCTATCCGATTATGGTGAGATATGCGGCTATCATGCTTCTTTTAGATAAAGAAGGAGTGACAGACGCTGTTTGGGAGAGATGGGGAGTAGAAGAAGAAGGGAAAGAAATATTGCTTATTCCGGAAGGTAAAGAAAGGGTGGGGACAAAATTTGAAAAATTATTTATTAAAACGTTTAAATCAATTAAAATCGACGTATCCAGAGTTTGAAAAAGACTTAATGCGAGAATTTGCGAATCATAAAATCGGGCTAAGAATGACAGAGTTCAGGTTGAAAACAGGTTTATCTCAAAAATCAGTTTGCCAAGAAAATTGGGATGTCGGCCTCTCATTATTCACGGTTAGAAAGAGGGCGGCAAAATATCTCATTTCTACTGTTAGAAGAAATTGCTCAAAAAAAATGGGAGTTTGGTTTGATGTTTCTTTTTGAAATGGATGAGCAGAAACCGTGGTCTCAACAGCTCAGAGAGAAGAAAAGGGACTAAATGTGTCCCGCGGATTCATAAATCTTAACCAAATT
>BNJV01001841.1_pt1 | contig 11851 bp, 16 predicted proteins | sample 8540591 | NCBI WGS metagenome assembly BNJV01 (sample SAMD00202457, study PRJDB9452) | human saliva metagenome | host: Homo sapiens
ACACAATTATAGTCTTGTACTCAACTACTTTTATGTTCTTAAGATAATTACTTTAATGATAATAAATTTTATTTTTTACTTTTATATCTGTAATAAAGTGCTATAATATAGATATCTAATATTTTCAATATAAAGACAGGAGGTATTTTATGAATACCAAACAATATGACCTTATCGTTCTAGGTTTCGGCAAAGCCGGTAAAACATTAGCCGCTAAATTTGGCTCTATGGGTAAATCTGTAGCTATGATTGAAGAAAACCCACTTATGTATGGTGGCACATGTATTAATATTGCATGTATCCCAACTAAAACGATGATTATAGCCGCATCAAAAGGCTTATCTTACGATCAAGTATTAAACCAACGCGAGGTAGTTACATCTCGTTTACGCAATAAAAACTTCGCTATGTTAGACACTAATGAACATGTCGATGTATATACTGGACATGGTGAATTCATTAGTAATAAAGAAATCGCCATTACAGCTGGGGAAGATAAAATCATCTTATCTGGTGAAACAATTATTATTAACACTGGTGCTGTAGCGATTAAGCCTAACATTGATGGCATCGACACAGCAACAGGCTTCTATAATAGCACAGAAATTCAACAATTATCGCCTCAACCAAGTACTCTAGGCGTCATCGGTGCTGGTCCTATCGGCCTTGAATTTGCCAGCCTATATGCTAAACTAGGTACAAAGGTAACAGTATTTAATATTGAATCTGGCATCTTAAAACGGGAGGAACCGATCGTACAAGAATTAGCTAATGAGTACTTGACTGAGCAAGGTATTACTATTCTTAACGATGTAACATTAAACTCTGTATCTAATGATGGCAACAAACCTGTTATCACAGCAAATGGTCAAAACTATACGTTTGATGCTGTTTTATATGCTACAGGTCGCAAACCAAATACAGCTAACATCGGTTTAGAAAATACGGATATTACTACTAACGAACGTTGCGCTATCGTAGTGAATGATACATGTGAAAGCTCCGTTCCTGGCGTATATGCAGTAGGCGATGTAAACGGTGGTCCTCAATTTACGTATATTTCTCACGATGACTTCCGCATTGTATTTGGTGCACTTACAGGTAATGGCCAATACACATTAAAAGATCGCAAAAATATTCCTTACACAACATTCTTAACACCTCCACTCGCTCGTGTAGGTCTTACAGAAGAAGATGCTATCAACAAAGGATATACAGTTAAAACTAAAGAAATGCTCGTAGCTACCATGCCAAGAGCTCATGTAAACGACTATTTAAAAGGTGCTTTTAAAATTGTAGTAAATGCAGATAAACGATTTAATCCTTGGTGCTACACTTTATTCTCAAGGTGCTGAAGAGTTGATTAACCTCATTAAAATGGCTATGGACAACAACATTCCATATACATATTTCAAAAATCAAATCTTCACACATCCTACAATGGCAGAAAACTTAAACGACCTATGTAATTTTTCTAATCGTTTAACAGTCAATATAAACGCTAATTATAAAACAATAATTTAACTAAAAAAGCCTTTCTGAGACGCTAAAAATAATATAGAGTCTAAAGGCTTTTTATGATTAGGCTACCACATAATAGCCATTAGTTTTTTGTAAATAATCTACGTACTACCTTTTGTAGTTTTGGTGTTAACACAATAGCTACAATGATACCAGCCGCACTGGTAATCAAGGAGTATTGGATCTTGCTAGCTGCTACAGCTGCACTGTTAAGAACAAACCACCAAGCAATGAAGTAACCAAAGGCAGTCCAAATAGCACCGATGATGAGAGCTACTAAAATACGACCAAAAGATGCTATCGGTTTATTGATAGATGGAGGCAAGTAACCTGCTGTCATACCACCTACAATAAGACCTGCAATACCTTTAATAAAGAAAGAGAATACAATGTATTGCGTATGTCCACCAAAAAGATCAAATAATGCGGAACCAATAGCCGCACCTAAACCACCATATAAACCACCAAAGAGAATAGATGTGGTAAAGAGAGCAGCGGAACCTAAATGAACCATGGCCCCACCTGGTATTTCAATGCGAATCGTTGTTGCTACTGCACATAAGGCAGCAATAAAACCGATATATACAATATCGCGAGTCTTTAATTTCATAATACACTCCTTCCCTTTTCTTAAGAACTATACTCAGTATATCAGATGATAGGTACTATAAAAATACCGAGTTTATAGGAATTAAAATATTACCAATAAAAATGAAGAATACAAAACAGCACCTATACCATTCTATAGGTGCTGTTCTAAACCTATCACTTTTATCTCATGATATAATTAGAGTTTAGCTCGTTTTCAAGCGTAAAGAGTTACCCTACAACGGTAACGGAACTGAAATGCCATCGCTGTACCCGCAATCATTGGATTTAATGCACCGATAGCAGCCAGTGGAATACCAATGCAGTTAAAGATCAATGCCCAGAATAGATTTTGTTTTATGTTGGTCATTGTCTTACGACTGAGGCGTACCGCTTGTACTAGGGTGTGTAAATCATTTCTTACAAGAACGATATCTGCTGCTTCTACCGCAATATCTGTACCACTACCGATGGCAAAACCAATATCTGCCGTTACAAGAGCTGGTGCATCATTGATACCGTCGCCAACCATGCCCACTACGAGACCTTTATCTTGTAACTCTTTTACTTTGCTAGCTTTATCTTGAGGCAAGACTTCTGCAATAACGTGAGTAATACCTGCTTGTTTAGCAATATATTGAGCCGTACGTCGATTATCACCGGTAAGCATCCATACATCGATACCTTGAGACTGTAATTCTTTTACAACCTCAATAGTTTCTGGACGCAATTCATCCTCTACAGCCCATAATGCACTGATTATACCATCAACGGCGAGAACAGACACGGAAGCACCTTGTTCTTCATAACGTAGAATATCGTCTTGTACTGCACTTAAGTCATAACCTAGTTCAGACATCCAACGGCTGTGACCGAGTTGTACGGACACGCCTTGATAAGCGCCTTGCAAAGCCTTTTACCAGGTACATCACCAAAAGCTTTCAAGTTCAACAGCTGTACCTTTATAGCCACGATCTTCACCGTAGTAGACCATGGCCTTTTAGCAATCGGATGCGATGTACCACTTTCAAGAGCCATCATAATAGACATATTTGTACTTTCATCACCATTATAGTTTTTGAAAGCCGTTACATCTAGCACACCTTGTGTGAGGGTACCAGTTTTATCCATAACGATAGCATCAAGTTTTCCAGCTTTTTCAAGATATTCTGCACTCTTGATGAGAACACCATGTTCTGCACCTAGAGCCAGAGCCAACCATGATAGATGTTGGCGTTGCAAGACCAAGCGCACATGGACACGCAATAACGAGGACTGCTGTGGCATTAATGAGCGCTACATTGAGAGAATCGCCCATTACAAAGTACCAAACGAGACCTAGTTAGAATAGCGAGGCCAATAACGATAGGCACGAAGTATTGTGCTACGATATCTGCAATACGTTGAATGCTCGCTTTAGAGGTTTGTGCCTCTTCTACAACCTTTAATGATTTGGGAGAGCATTGTATCGGAGCCGATACGTTTTGCTTCCATCGTGAAAGCACCGCTCAAGTTAATGGTCGCCCCAATTACCTCGGAGCCTACTTGTTTTTCTACAGGCAAGCTTTCACCTGTGAGCATAGCCTCATCTACTGTAGAATAGCCGTCAGTAATTGTACCATCGACTGGAATTTTTTTCGCCTGCACGAACTTGTAAAATATCGCCTGCTACTACCTTAGAAGTAGGAATATCTACAAACTCACCATCACGCAATACATGAGCCGTTGCAGGTTGCAAGGCAATCAATTTTTGAAGTGCTTCAGAGTACGCCCCTTTTGCAATCTCTTCTAAAGAGTTTGCCAAGAAGGATAAAGGTAATGAGCCAAGCTGAGGTTTCAAAGTAAATGCCATGAGGCCCAAGTTCTGGATGGAACTGCCAATTATAAATACTGAATAGATAGGCAACAGTCGTACCCATTACAACGAGAACATCCATGGTAAGGGCGCCATTCTTTCACGGCACTCCACGCACTCTTATAGAAACATGAGACCAGGGTCCGAAACTGAGCGATGGTAGCTAGAATAAACTCAACCCATACTGGCAATGCTTGAATACCAAAATCGATGGAGCGTCATATTCACCATCATAGTACAGCCATACAAGCTGCAATGATTAATACGCGATAATATGAGGCTTTTAAATTAACCTTTTCTATTTCCTGCTTTGTTTCATCCGCCTCTTCAGCACCAAAAGCCGATATTTGTAATAGCCTCTATAATCTGTTGTGGATCTACACTAGAACCCTCTTTATATTCAACGCTACCCCTTTCGAGTCAGAAAGATTTACCTTTACAGACTCTACGCCATCGACTTTAGAAACAACATTTTCAACACGCTTTTACACAGGCGAGCACAATGCATACCTGTTATATCAAACTCTTGTTTCTTCTTACTCATAGTATCACTTCCTTTCTAACTCGTATATGTCAAAAAGATATGTACATTTATAGAAATACAAGACATATGACCATAAACTTATAGTGTACATAGCTTGTATTAATAGTAGAGATTTTTTATTAAGTTCTAACATTTAACATATGAACACATTTACATGAGTACACATTCATACATCTCTATTTAATAGTAACATAAATTCTCAATACGTCAATATCCTACTAAATTTAGAGGATTATTCCTTTTTTTACAGGGGAATTAATATGTCCCCTACCTATACACAACATTCATAAATAGATTATAATAAAGTGATGATGAATAAACATAAACTTTGATTCTAAAGGAGGTGAAAAATATGCCTGAATCAATGAGTCCCTACAGTAGAATTTACTTCGGTAGCGAAGGAATTTCCGCCATGAATATATTGTTGATAAATCACGATTTTATCACAACTATATACCCTTGTACAACTGAAGAAGAGGCGCAAGCCTTCATTGGCCGCATCAACAAAGAGTTTTTGGGATGCCACTCATAACTGTACAGCCTATGCATTAGGGTCCCTAAAAGCAAGAACAACAACGATCTTCCGATAATGGCGAGCCATCTGGTACAGCTGGCAAGCCAATGTTAGAGTGCTCAAGAAAAACTGGAGTTACCAATGTGGCAGTTGTTGTAACTCGCTATTTTGGTGGTATCAAACTAGGTGCTGGTGGCTTGATTCGTGCATATTCACACTCCGTTGCGGAAACATTACGTCTTGCCCCTAAAGAACTACACACAACACGAACTCAACTACAAGCGACCATCGATTACTCACTATATGGCGCAGTAGAAAGATTTGTACAAGACCAAAAACTACATTATGAAGCAAATTTTTGGTGAACATGTAACGGTAACAATCTTAGTCCCCCTACTGATGTGGAAGGCATACAAAAAGAGCTCCAAGACATGAGTCATGGAGCTGCAGATTGTACAATATTAGATTCTATTGAAGTGGTACTACCGCTAGATGAATCATCTAACCAATAGACACTAGGCAATTAGTTGCCGTGGTTAACTAAACCTGTTACGCCTTGACTAAGTTCACGACGTTTTTCATTAGTCAACGGATGAGGCCACACGCGTTCAAGTTGTTTTTACGACTTAAACCAGTATTATGTGCAGTCATTAATCTACGTGCTTCCCAGTTACGAATTGCTTTGCTTAATGTTCTTTTTACCACGCCCATAGTAGTACCCACTTTCTTAATTGCCGTTATTATATCAAAAATTGTGATAAGGATAGAAAGTTTACTTCATATATAATTAACTCACTATTTCCTTGTTGAGTATAGTATATATACCATTTTTATAAAATGTGAAATGACGGTTACTTAGTTCGTTATAATTTTTTTATTTATCTTATTTTTGTGTATAATAGGGAGATTCCATGGATACATCTTACTACCACAATTTTATTACCCTCGTTCAAACGGGCAATATGACGCAGGCCGCAGAGATTCTTCATATTACACAACCAGCGTTAAGCAAGCAGTTGAAATATTTAGAGGCTGAATTTGGAGCCCAGTTAATCAATATCAAACGCGGGCAACGAGGATCCAACTTACAATTAACAGATGCTGGTAAAATCTTCTATGAAAAGGCACAACAGCTTTGCTCTATTGAAGAATCTACCTATAATGCTGTACAACAATTGAACTCTCGCATTGAAGGTACCTTGCGTATTGCAACCTCTGCTTCTCGTTCAACCCCGATTGTACAGCAATATTTACCAGCCTTTTCTATGAAATATCCGTCTGTTCACTTTGAGATTTACGAAGGTCTCATGACAAATGTAGTAAATCAACTCATCAACGGCAGTGCTGAATTAGGTATTGCTAACATTCAGATGGTAGACACTGATAAATTTGATATTCTTCTTACCCAAGAAGAACATTTATATGCTATCTTCCGTCGTGATGTATTCTGGACAGATCGTGAACATGATACCATCACTTGGGAAGACATAAAAAAATGTCCTCTATCCCTCTCTGGTGGTTCCGTACGTATGATTATGCAATCTAGCTTAACAGACATGGAGCAACTCAATGCAGTGGCTATAACTACTACTAAAAGCTCCGCTATTGAATGGGCTTCTTCTGGCCGCACTGTATCATTAGTTCCAATGGATGCAAAAGAATTGATCAACCATCGTAAGATGGTCCGCATCAAATTGCCAGAATTCTCAGGGGACTTTAAAAAAGCCTTTATCACTCTTAAAGGACATGCTTTATCTCCTGTAGCACAGCAATTTATCGATTTCTACAAAGCTTATGTCTAATCAAGAATAAGCAAAACGATTACCACAATATGACGTTAACAAAGCATACTACTGTAGCGGCTATAAATATAGCCTTCAGTAGAATACATAGAAAAGGGGCTGTAACAGAATGCGGTTTTACCGCATTCTAGTTGCGACCCCTTTAAAATATAAGAAAGACCAAGAAAATTAGGTTTGTAAAACCCTATGTTTTCTTGGTCTTTTTTGTTTTTAGGCGTACTTAAATAGACCTTTAGGCCTATTTAAAAACTTCTTAATTTAAGCAGTTTCTTTTGCGGTGAATAATGCTGTATGAATTCGTCCTGCTTGTATTCGGTTATGTAGTTTTGCAAGATTGAATCCCATTGCTAATAGGTACAAGATTTTTATGTACTTTACCAGTCCCTCGATGCAAAAACCGTCTAAATCCAAAATCCTGTTTTAAGACACCAAATGTACCTTCCACTTGAATGGAGCGATTAATTCGCAATTGAACACCTACATCACTAAGCAGTCTATGTTGGTTTTCTGCCAATATAGCATCATAAGCAGGGGTAATCTCAATTCGTTTTACAGGATGTGCTGTTGTTTGTTTTGCATGCGGTTGGCACTCTTTTTTGTATCCACATCGGTTACAGGATTCACAAATATATACCTTTCGTTCAGATACAAAACCTGTTTTCTTTTTAATGTTACGTGTATGGGCATATCTTAATTGGCGACCTTTAGCACATATAAACAAATCCTTTTTCTGGTATATATTGCATATTACGAGCTTTACTAATATCGGTAGTCCATGCCTTAGTCTTTTTGTCTTTCATAATACTGTGGCTTTTATACAAGATAGATACTGGTTGTGTTTCAACCAGGTTAGATTTTCATGGCTATCATAGCCGGCATCAGCTACTACATATTTGAAACGTTGTGTATGAAGTCGTTCTAATTGTTGTACAAATGGAATTAATGTATTGGTATCATTAGGATTAGGGAATACACCAACGCCCATAATATATTCAGAATGAACAGCCAATTGTACATTGTAAGCAGGCTTAAAGCTGCCCATTACACATATGGTCTTCTTTTCATACGCATAAATGTAGCCTCATGATCCGTTTTGGAATAACTGTTACGTTCACCCATAATATGCAATTGCTGTACATACTCTTTTCGTTTTCTCATATAAGGATTCTGCTCGTTCGTACAAGCGTTGTAACGGTGTTTTTATGCTTACCTTTTTCCTTGTACCAAAACCATATGCTGTACTTCAATTTCCTTAGCCAAAAAGGTATATACAAACTCATCGTTCATACAAAAATGTATCTAAACCTAATTCATTCCATATATCTTGCTTGAGTACAGCTAATTTAGTAGGTAACATAGATAGCTTTTTTTCTCTACCGCTTTTACGCCATACAAATGTATATTTGTTGGCATTAGCCTCTAGCTTAGTCCCGTCAATAAATACTTCATTGAATGTTAAGGTATCACGTCTACTAATGGCCTCCATTAATTGTGAAAATAGATTCATTAGTACATCTAGTGTACAACGTGCAAAAAATCGTTGAAACGTCATATGACTGGGTGCAACATAGCCTTGTAGTAGCCACATATAGTTAATATTTTCCTCGCATTGTTGTTGGATCATACGTGTAGAATATACACCGTTGGACATAGCATAGACAAAAATCTTAAACAGAATGTGCGGTGGAACTTTAGATTTTCTCCCGTTAGGAGAATACAAATGCTGTAACTCTGTATAGTCTAATTCCTCCAATACAGCATCGAGTAACCGCACAGGGGCTGTTTCTTTTATCAAAAGACCATATTCCAATGGTAAAAACTAGTTGGCGAGTATTACTAGTTTGGTATAATTAAATTCATTGGTGTGGTTTTTGTTCATAATTTAATTATACCAATGGAATGGGTCCTTCAGGGACCCTTTTTCCTTATAAAATATGGGTTATAGGACAAAAAGTGTTGCTATTTTAGTCCCAAAGATTGGTAAATAGGCGATCATAATTATGCAAATCACTCCAAACAATAGCATCACCCCAAGTCGGAATAGAAGCTTCTAACCTAGATTGTTCATGTATGGTATGATATATATCAGAAATACTCTTGTTGGTCGGCATAACCTTAAGTATTTCTGCATTAGAAAGCGGGTTTGGTGAGTGCATATAGCACCACCAGAACACCGCTTTTATTCGTCTTTCAATAGACATTCCTCTATGATTACGTAACATAGTGCGTAACTGAGCATTTACACCACCTTCTATACGATTATTAGTAGCTGGGCAGGCACATGTTAACGATGCATCTAAGTAAGTAAATAAACATCTTTTGTTAATCAATTTAACTAAGGAATTTTCTGCTTTTATAAGTCGTTCATGTTTAGGTCGTATCGTACCATTTTCATCAACTGTTATTTCTGATAGGAATACTCTATGTCGTACTTTCCATGACATAACGTTTTGTACCCACTTTATAGCATGATCTTGCGTGTGTATTGTTAATAAATCCCTTGCAATTCCATATAACTCACAACCAGCAATCGTTTTAGGACGTATTGTTGTATAGCGTTTTACTTGTTGAAATGCATGAAATAAGCATCTTTGTAGTTTGGCTTTCGGCCAAACTTTTTTTAATGCCTTTTGAAAGCCGGTACCACCATCGGATATAACTACTATAGGTGATGAAATACGTCGTAATAAAGCCTCCCAAGCCTTAGAATGCTCATATCTACAAACATACCAGCCTAAGACATGCGTCTCATTACAACAGATTAAAATACAAGCATTTCTAGCTAAATAAATACCATCAACAAATACCACACTACTTGATGATTCAACTTTTTGGTGGTAATGGCCAAAAGCTCCCAAAAACTGTGATGTTTTTCTACGAAATGAACGTCCCATCGCCAGCCATATCTAACTGTGTGTGTTTGCAAATAACCAATCCAAAAATATCTGTAAATTATTGTTAGTTTTATTCACTTTATTTGTGAATGAGTAAGAACATTGATTACAATACCAACGTTGAGAACCCGCATTTGTTTTACCATTTCTCTTACAGACGAAACCACAATTAGGGCATCTGACTAGTTTCATAATTATACTCCTTCTAAAAAAATATCTCTTTAGAAAGATAAAAACCTCATTTGAGTCAGTAAAATCAAGGGAGTTTCAGACTTTTTAGCAACACTTTTTTTGTCCTATATGTAAAAAGTTACTCAAAAAGATAAAAATGCCGATGGAGCTAGTATTTAACTAGTTCCATCGGCATTAATCTTAACTACTTTTTGTCCTATAACCCTAAAATATAGAAAAAAATAGCTATTAGTTGATTATATAATCAGCTAATAGCTATTTTTAATATAAAGGGCTGTTTTGTTACAGCCCCTTTTCGCATCATATCTTGTATATCAGTAAAAGCTTATGGTTGTGCAGTAAAAACTTATGGTTGTGTAAGTTTACCATAGATATGATTAGATTAAGCTTGATGTACAGCACCTACAATATCAGAGATACTGTTTAAGTTATATTGTTCTACATATTCACTCATTTCACGGGCAATACGTGAAATCGCTGTTGGATCTACCATCGTAGCAACTCCAACTTGAACGGCTTGAGCACCAGCCATCATAAATTCGATAGCATCAGTACCAGTCATAATTCCACCAAGCCCCATGATAGGAATATTAACCCCTTTATAAACTTGGTGCACCATACGAAGTGCTACCGGTTTAACAGCTGGACCAGATAAACCACCATAAATATTACCCAATACAGGTTGTCGACGGTGAATATCTATGGCCATACCGAGAATGGTATTAATGAGACTTACCCCATCACCACCACCGGCTTCTACAGCCTTTGCAATTTCCACAATGTCTGTTACATTTGGTGAAAGTTTTACAATAACAGGTTTATCGGTAACTTTGCGAACTGCTTTAGTTACTTGTTCAACTACCTTTGGGTCTACACCAAAGGCCATACCTTCACACTCTACATTTGGACAAGATACGTTGACTTCTAAACCTGCAATACCATCTACAGATAAAGTCTCAGCCATCCACGCAAATTCTTCAATGGTGCCTGCAGACATATTAGCAAGTAATGGTACATCGTATTTCTTTAAATCTGGCAAAATATCTGTAACAAAATATTCTGCCCCAGGATTTTCAAGGCCGATACAATTCAAAACACCAGATGGTGTTTCTGCAATGCGAGTACCGCGGTTACCATGACGACCTTTTGGAGTCAAACCTTTTACAGAGATAGCCCCTACTTCATTGCTTAGATCAAGGTAGCCTGCATATTCAGGGCCATTACCAAAGGTACCAGACGCAGCGATAATAGGATTTTTCATCTTAATACCGCAATAATCGATAGCTAACTTTGGATTTGGCGTAACGGTGTTATTTTAAATCGCGTTCACTCATTAAAAGAACACCTCCTCAGCCGGAATACAGGACCATCTTTACAAACTTTATAGCGTTTACCTTCTGCACCATCACAACCACAGCCTAAACAACCACCTGTACCACAACCCATGCGCTCTTCAAGAGAAACTTGGCATGGTACATTGAGGTCTTTAGCCACTTGAGCTACACCTTTCATCATCGGCGTCGGACCACAAGTCATAACAGATGTGAAAGAATTAGCGATTAATCAGATCTGGCATGATGGCCGTAGGAAAACCTTTGTACCTACGCTACCATCATCAGTGGTGATATGTGCTTTAACAGGCGTATCTTTAAATAAGTCAGCCCAGAAGGTTTCGCTTTCATTTCTAAAGCCGAGAATAACTTGTGCTTCTTCCCCTTCTTTCAAATGGGATGCGATGCATAACATTGGTGCAATACCTACACCACCACCGACGAGAAGCATATTCGTAGATGTAACAAATGGTTCGCCCAAAGGACCTAAACAATCTAGAGTATCGCCTGGAACAAGGTGAGTCATAATCTCAGTCCCTTTACCTCACGACACGATACAAAAAGGGTAATCGTCCCTTTTCTGCATCAAAGCCTGCATAGCTGATAGGAC
>BNJV01002175.1_pt1 | contig 11835 bp, 18 predicted proteins | sample 8540591 | NCBI WGS metagenome assembly BNJV01 (sample SAMD00202457, study PRJDB9452) | human saliva metagenome | host: Homo sapiens
CTATTAGAATTCCACTGGTTAATTCAATAGATTTTTGACTAACTTCTACATACTTTTACTGTCGCTGACTATTCAGAGATAAGACAAAATAAGACAGAATGCTTTGAGTCAATACAGGGTACAATTGTCCTACATGATAATACCTGTTCAAAGGCAGAAATAATGTTTTTAAAAGAACGCCAAGATAAGATTGTGGAGTTCGTTAATGCAAACGGTAGAGCCATCAGTAATTGAGCTTTCAGAGAAGTTTAGTGTAACTGAAGACTGCATTAGAAAAGATCTTTAAACACCCTCGATGGCCAGGGTCTTTAAAGCGTGTGTACGGTGGTGCAATCAGTACGTCGGTACAGCCTAACTGGAACATCAGCACGCGCATTAATACTAAGATTCCTGAGAAGCGCATTATTGCGGATAAGGCATATGGAGCTCATTGAGCCAGGTGAGACCGTTTACCCTGGACATTTCCATCAACTAATATTGCCTTGGCAGAGAAAAATTGCTGCTGGTACTAAATACATGACGGTCATTACCAACATGATCGATATTCTTCAGGCGTTGAGCGGAAATCCTGCCATTAAGGTTATTTCTGACTGGTGGAACTGTTAATTACGGTTCTCAATAGTTTCTACGGATCGGCAGCACTCAGACGCTCGAGTCATATCACTTTGATAAAGTGTTTATGGGCGCCATTGGTATCAATCTTGATACAGGTGAGCTTTCACCCATGACATTGACGATGGAGCTGTCAAACGCCGAGCAATTAAGACAGCCTCCAGGTCATTCTTGTGGTTGATCACGAGAGTTCAGTTCTTCGGGAAGCTATGCCTTTGCGCACTTCGGATGATGTCACGACGGTAATTACGGATAAGCTAACCGAGAAACTCAAAGATCAACTTACTGCTTTCGACGTGATTTGCAGTAAAACAGAATCTCGCAACATAATCTCTTAATAAAAACCCCGCCTGATGAAATCAAGGCGGGTTTTGTGTATTGCATGTAAATTTGCTCTGCAGCGCAGGTTATGACCAGTGTGGCTCAGCCAAGCTCAGACTTAACCTTTGAGACACATTGCAGAAGCAGACTCTAATGACAGTTGCTGCAGGAAGCTTAATCTTTGGAAGATCAGCAAACCCTCTCTACATCCTTGATAGGCATGTCATTGGTAAGAACGACTGCTGTTGCTGCCAGCAAGATCCTCAGCGCTAATAGCATTCTCGATACCAATGGAACCCCTGAGTCTCAACCTTGCATTCAATCTGCTCTGCTGCACAGCGTTCTTCAGTGCCCTCAGCAGCCATATATGTGAGCGACACCAGACGGACAAGCGGTTACAGCCAAAATCTTCATGCGACGCTCCTTAGAACTCGATAGTAATCTCGACGTCGTCATCTGCTGCAGGCTTAGCGGACTCCTCAGTGATATCCTCTTGAATACCGCAACAAGGCCAAGGTAGATTGCAATGCCGATTGCAAGAGAAACCAGGTAAGTGCCAGCAGAAGTGACAGGAAGAACTACCAGACCACCCCATGCAGCGTTGCAGTAAACGCCAAGAGCACCAGCAATTGCTCCAGTAATAGCACTTGAAATTATGTTGATTGGCATCATGTGTGCTGGATCAGCGGTGGTAAGAAATTGCGCCCTCGGTAATGCCGCACTACCCATAACAATAGAACCAATACCTGCGTCACGCTCAGCCTCGGTGAACTTCTTCCTGAAGACGCAAGAAGCAATACCTGCTGCGATTGAGGAAGGCAGAGTAGCACTGCAATAGGGCCAAAGAACTGTGCATTGTGTCCAGCAAGAACCTCAGTGCCAACAACGGCAACGCCGGTGAGTATGCAACCTATTGATTGACTGCCCAAGTCAAACGCAATCATTGCACCACAGATAGCACCAACAATAACTGCGCTTGTACCGTTCATGCTAGATAGCCAAACAGTAAGGGTGGTTAGAAGCCATGCGCAAGGAGCGCCATCAACGCAAATCATAATTGTTCCAACAATCAGAGAAGTGCAGATTGGAACAATCATGATTGAAAGAAGGGATTGCATTGCTTTTGGAAGCTTGACTTTCTTGAGCGCTGCTGCAAGGTAGCCGCAGAGAAGGCCAGCAATAATGCCGCCGATAAATCCAGAGCCAACGTTAACCGCTAGCTGACCGCAAATAAGACCAGGAGCAATACCAGGACGATCTGCAATTGCAAATGCGATAAATGCAGAAAGAACTGGAACCATATACAGTCCAACGCCACCAATCTGGCTGAGAACATCGACAACAATGTTTGATGCTTTGACTGCACTTTCAGTTGCAATGGTGTTCATTGAAAGCATTGCAGCTACAGCGTGAGAACGCCACCCGTAACTACAACAGGAATCATGTACGAAACACCACCATCAGGTACTGTTGAATTTTTTAGCCTGACTTGTTGAGTCTTTAGCTCCATTAGCCTCCTTTACTAATGATTCTTTATTGCTTTAGCGTGTATAACGCCGTGACTCCGTATTATGTGTATTGATTTCACCGAAATAATATAGAAATAGAGTCGAAATGCGTCAATGAATAATTGACATGTCATAAAGTTTGTCGTGAACGGCCTATAAATAACCCTAGACGGTATTCATTATTATTGTTTTTGGTCGGAAAATAGAAAAATCAATACAAAAACAATTGAAAATATGGAAGAAACAAAATACAATCAATGGTAATTTCTGAACTTTAAGGGGGAGTTAATGTTATCTCAGCGCACGCAAGCTATTAAGGATTCCTTTGTTTGCTCAGCCACGCCAGGTGACCATGGAACGCGCCTGTCTTTATATGGAGAGTTACAAAGAAAGCACAAGGCGAGACATCTGTCACTAGACGTGCAAAAAGGCATTTAAGCATCTGCTAGAGAATCATAAGATCGTTCTTGATAACTACGACCTTCTCGTTGGCAATAGGACAGATACACCTCGAGTGGGTGTTGTCTCTCCAGAAATGTCACCTTATTGGATTCTGGACGAACGACAAGTTTCCAACCAGACAGCAAGACCGTTTTGAAATTTCCGAGGAGGATAAGACCTACTACAAAGAGGTACTTTATCCTTTCTGGACGAATAAATCGCTGAATGACTGGCACAAGGCACATCTTGCTGAAAACCCAGCTGAAGCGCAGAAGACTCGTATTTTCTCGGTTGCCCAGACTGATAAGGGTCAGGGTCACATCATTTGCGATTTTTCCTCTGGTGCTACAGAACGGGTTTGGCGCTCTTTCTTGCAGAGGCTGAGCAGAAACTTGCTCCAGAATGGCGAGAGGACTTTATGCAGCGACTGTTATTGTGCTCAAGGCAACCATTGCCTACGTACAACGATATGAGGCAGAAGTTCTTCAGGCAGGGAAAGCGCTTCTTCTGAGACTCGTGCTCAGGAGCTTGAACGTCTTAGCAGAGATTCTGCATCACATTGCTACTGAACCAGCTCGTGATTTCTACGATGCCCTGCAGCTTACTTGGATTACAGAGCTTGTACTTCAGCACGAGAGCAATGCAAGCTCTATTTCCTGACGCATGGATCAGTATCTTGCACCATTCTATGAAGCAAGCCTTTGCAGCGGGTGAGAGTTCAGAGTTCTTGCGTGAGTCTCATTCAGTGCTTCTATCTCAAAGACAAATACTATCGTCTTCTTGCGCTCCACCGATTCCGCCCAGTTCTTCGCGGGATTCCCCAAGTGGCTTTTTAACCTTGTAGTTGGCGGTGTTGACAGCGAGGGAAATGACTGTACCAACGAGCTTTTCTTATTTGCTGCTTGACGTCAGAAAGACACCCGTCTCACCACAGCTCAACCTTTCGCTGAGAATGCACAAGAACACTCCGGAGTCTCTTTGCTGGAGAAGTCTGGAGAGATTATTCGTCTGGGCGACGGCATTCCTCAGGTCTTTAATGACGAAGTCAATATTGCATCTTTTATGTCTCGTGGTGTTTCTGAAGAAGACGCTCGTGACTATGCAGTTGTAGGCTGCGTTGACCTCTCATCCCAGGAAGAATGTACGGTCTGCATGACATTTCTATGTTTAACATGGTCCGCTGCCTTGAGATTACTCTTGAGCGCAACCCAGAGGGCTTCGATTCTTTTTGATGACCCAGCGTGCCGTCAAAGAGACCATTGCAGAGTACATTGGCCTCAATGGTTGATGGCTGTAACGTTTTGGTGATCAGGCACATAAAGAGACTTCACCAACGCCACTGCTTTTCTATCCTGGTTCACGACAGTCTCAAAGACTGGTCACGATATCACCGACTGGCGGCGCTCGCTATAACCCATCTGGCGTTCAGGGGTTGGTACGGCAAATCTCGCAGACTCCTGCTTGTTATTAAGCGTGCGTCGTCTTTGGTGAGGACGAAAACGGTAACTCCATTGGGCCTGTTATGGCCTATCAGCAGCTTATTGAGCTCCTGAAGCGCAATTGGTCAGCGGAGGGTGACGAGAAGATCCACATCGTCCTTTATCAATAATTATCCAAAGTACGGTAACGATAACGACGAGGTTGACCTTCTTGGCTCTGAGTTCTGGAGTTCTACGGAAGAGAAGTCGAGAAGTACCAGAATGTCCGCGGTGGATACTCTCCAGCCAGGTAGTTACACGTTTCTGCCCATGTCCCACTGGGTGCAGCATGCGGCGCGACTCCTGACGGACGTGTCGCAGTGAGCAACCTGCCGACGGCGGCCTTTCTCCAATGGTTGGGCGCATAAGAACGGACCAACCGCAAGTCTTCAGTCGGTCAGTAAGCTCAAGAACGAACTGGACACCAACGGCAGTCTTCTTTAACGTTAAGTTCTTCCATCTGTACTTCAGGGCGAACTAGGATTAAAGAAGCTCTCTGCATACCTTCGTAGTTTTTCTCGCCTTGGCCTGCAGCATTCAGTTCAACGTCGTGGATCGCGCAACGCTTCTGATGCGCAGAAGCATCCTGAGAAGTATCAGAATCTCGGTAGTTCGTGTTGCAGGGTACAGCGCTATGTTTGTTGAGCTGTCTAAAGCAATCCAGGATGACATCATAAACCGGACGGAACATGTGCTATAAGAGCGACATGGTCACTAACATCCAGAGGTATTCTCTCCATGATGGTGGAGGAATACGCACGGTTGCCTTTCTAAAAAGGATGTTCTTTTTAGATGTCCCTGGTGCTGTAATCCAGAGAATCTTTCCTTTTGAGCGAGAGATTTCTTTTCACAAGAGTCTGTGCATTGGTTGTTCAGTTAGGAAAGATGGTCGTTTGATGCAAATGGATGCCCCTTGCGATACTCCTATTTCTGAGTGTCCAACCGGCGCTAAAAGGTTTGAAGGCACTGAGTACAGCGTAGATGCCCTTGTTGATAAGCTATCAAGAGACAAGGTCTTCTTTGACGAGAGTGATGGGGGAATTACACTCTCGGGTGGGGAATGTCTTGCGGGCATCAAGCGCCAAGGAGTATGTCATGGATGTATTGCAGGAGTGCAAGAACAGAGGCATTAACATTTGCGCTCGAGACAACGCTTGCTGTTCCGCTTTGTTGATGCCGAAAGACCAGCTCGCGTTTGTGATGTGTTTCTGGTTGACTTTAAGCTTGCTGATAAAGATCGCAGTATTGAAGTTACTGGTATTGATACAGACATAAGGGATGAGAATATCCGAGCACTTGTGAGGCTTAGAGCAAGAGTAATTGCGCGTGTTCCGCTTATTCCTGGATACACTTTCGTCAATCGTGAACGCTCAAAAGCAATGCTGAGGTAATTTGTGCACATGGGATTAAGCAGGTTGATCTTTGCCATTTCACAAGTTGGGTGAAGGATATATATGAATCTTTAGGAATGAAATATGAATGTGCAGATAGTGAATTAATTACGGAGAAAGAACTTTCCGATATCGAGAACGTGTATAAAAAGCTTTGGTTTAAAAGTGGTTCGACACGGTGAATAAGTGTCGAAGGATATAAGGAGTTAAGCATGGAATTCATTTTGGACACAGCAGATCTTGGGGCAGTTAAACAGCTCGATGAGCTTTTGACTATCGAGGGCGTAACCACTAACCCTTCGATTATTACCAAGAGCGGTAAGACGCCAGAGCAGGTTATCAAAGAGTTTGTTGAGTATCTGCGTCCAGAGCAAAAAGTTCTTGTCCAGGTTGTTTCAACTGACTATGAGCAAATGCTTGAAGAAGCTCGTTATATCTGCAGCCTTCGCCCAGAAAAACACCTATGTAAAGATTCCTGTTACCCACAACGGTTATAAGGCAATTAAGCAGCTTAAGTCTGAGGGCCTTGGTGTTCTTGCAACTGCTATCTATTCTGCTGACGAGGCATTCCTTGCGGCAATGAATGGCGCAGATTACCTTGCTCCTTACGTTAATCGTATGTGCAATTACGGTGACGGCATTGGTCAGGTTCTTTGATTTGCTTCAGATGTTTGAGACTCAGGGATTTGAGAATACCAAGGTTATTGCGGCTTCCTTTAAAAATGTTGAGCAGGTTCATACCCTTATTGCTGCCGGTATTCAGTCTGTTACCGTTCCACCAGAGGTTGTGTTTACCATGATTGACCATCCTGGCACAAAGATTGCTGTTGATGAGTTCTCTGTCGCATGGCGCGAGGCTTACGGTAGGGATACGCTGCTGGGATAGGTCTAAAAAGTATTGGTCTAGAAAGCAAGGCCTCGATGAGTAATCATCGAGGCCTTGTTTTTGGTCGAAATACCAAACTAGGTAGAAAAATAATTAATACTTTGATATATGGAGCTTCCCATTTGCTTCAAAGTGGATGAATCAAATGATATTTGTTCGGTCTTGAAACAGCATATAACCTAATTATGAGGTGGAAATAAAAATGAAAAGTCGAGTGGAAGATTTATTTAATATATTGTGCCGAGAAGCTGAACAGATTTCTGTTGAGAGATTTGCGGCGCAGCACAATGTAACCCTCTCGAACTGTTTATGAAAGACCTATCGACCTTAAACCAACTTTTTGATTTTCTCAAGGTCTTACTTCAATTCAAAAATGTTAGAGGCGTTTTGACGTATGAAGCTCCAGTTGAAATTGAGTTTTCAGAGCTGGTGAAAAAGACGATATTTTTTTATCTTGATCCAGAAATGAGAAGACGAGTTATTCTCAATCTTGTCATCTTACGAGCAAGAGAAATATCAATTTCAGAACTTCAGCATGCTATTGGGGTTTCTAACACAATCCAGAGAGATTTGGATGAAATTAAAAAGAGTTTCCACTGGAAGTTATTTCTGCATAGAGGCTACTCCCTTTAAAGGTGTATCAGTTAGCTATGCAATGAACTCAAGATAAGAGGCCTTTTTGCGGATAACTTAACAAAAAGATTGGCCATATCTAAATGCATTTATAAGTGTGCAAGACAGTGAACGAATCAATCAAATAAAAACTTTAATAGATGAAATATCAAATTGTCTTCAAGTTGAGTATTCGGAAAATGCTCAGCAAAAGTTAATTGCTTACATGCTTGTATCCATTGCAAGATTTAAGGGGAATAAGCTTCTCGATCTTCCTGCAGCATTGATAAACCGGATTTGCTGGGCAGTCCTGAACACGGCAGTAAATAAATGTGTAGATAATTTAAAAAGAACTCTATGGTGAAGACATTACAGAGGATGAGCTGTATTTCCTTTTTCAGCAAAATTTAGAGAATCAACTGTTGTCGGATGAGTGATTACATCTCCGAAAACTGGATCAGGTTGAGAATTTTTAGTTTCTGAATTCATCAACAAAATGGATCAGCTGGTTACACCATCGAATTTTTGCCAATGACGAAAAGCTTTTTGAAAGCATACTTAATCACCCTAAGACCTGCATACTGGCGTGCTGTAAGTGGAGAAGCAGTATACAATCCACTTTTTAGATTATGTAATAAATGAGTTTGAAGGCTTATATAAAGCGACAGCTGAATCACTTTATTTTGAAAAAGGGACTTTCAGTCTCCTTTTTCTGATGACGAAATTGTATTTCTACTATGTTCTTCATGGCTTCCCCAGGAGAGAACAAAAGGCCCGTCGAATTAAGACCTAAGGTGATTGTGGTCTGTCATGCTGGTGTGGCTACATCTGAAATAGTTTCTTCAAGACTAGAGTCCAAATATGAAGTTTCAGTACTGGGAACTGATCGAATGAAGCGCAGAAATGGCTGGAAAATCACAACATTGATTTTGTCGTCAGCACATTTCCTTTTACGTATAAGAACGTCAAGGTTGTTGAAGTTTCCCTCAGCTTCGACTTAAGAGATCAAAGAAAATTGAAAATATTCTTAAAGTGAGCGAAAAACTATTTCTCCGGATGAAATTATATCCATCGTTCTCGCAAACAGTAACTCTTAGTAAATCTGACAAAAACCTTACAGAAAAACTCGAGAGAGTATTTAGGTTTTTACCCAAGCAGGATAAAGAAGAAAAGGTATTGCCCAATGCTAGAAGAAGTCCCTTACAGAAGATTTAGTTGGAAACACATTACTGTGCCAAAGATAGCGACGATGCAGTTAGGGGAGGCTGGAAGATTATTAGTAAAGAAAGGTGTTGCAAAGGAAGAGCACATTTGAGGCAATGATAGAAAATGTCCGAATCAACGGAACCTCATATTGTTATTGCCCCAGGCATCGCAATGCCCCATGCAAGACCAGAAGAAGGTGCTCTAGGTATTGGCTTTTCGCTCATCACTCTTGAGCAGCCAGTAAATTTTGGACACCCAAAGAATGATCCAGTACAACTGGTAGTTGCTCTTGTGCAATAGATCATCAAACGCATTTAAATGCACTTTGCAGATTTCGGCAGAGCTTCTAAGCGATGAGGGAAAAACGTTCAGAAGATATTAAAAGCAGACAAAGCTGCTGAAGTAATCGCACTACAAGTAGGAGGTAGGTAATTATGATTAGTTGTAACAGTGTGTGGCGCTGGTGTAGGGCAGTAGCATGATGATGAGGGCTATTTTACCCAGCAAATTTTAGATGCCGAAGGAATTGACGGAACTGTTGATGCGTCCGACATCGGCTCTGTAGATCCTTCTGCATATGATTTAGTTATTACTACATCAGATTTTGCTGATGCTCTGAGGGAAACTTCTGTTCCAATAATCCTGCATCGACAACATGATGGATAAGGCATATCTAAAAGATCAACTAATGCAGCACATTAACCAGATGGAAGGATAGTGTCATGGAGATTTTTCTTTACATTGTCAATCATTATCTAAGCCAATCAGTATTTATCATTGGACTGGTCGTTGTAATCGGAATGATTGCAATGAAGAGACAGTGGAGTCAACTTCTTCCATCTGCGATTAAAGCAATGATTGGCTTTTACAATGGTCAATGTTGGAGGACAAACGCTTGAATGGCGCTTTGCCTTTGGCAACAATGATTGGAAAAGTTGGAAAATGGCTCTGTTCCCGCCACTGATATTGGCACTGCTAGTGCTGAGTATATGACTGATCTTGGCACAGAGCTTTCTCTTAATTTTGCATTCGGATTTTTGATTAACTTACTTTTGGCAAGATTTACAAAATTCAAGTTTGTTCATCTTTCGGCACATGTAGCATTCTTTTTTGCAGGTCTGATTGCCGCACCACTGTAAGTACAACACACCGCTTGATTTCTGGGGAATTGTTGCTGTCGGCTCAGTACTTCTCGGATGCTACATGACCTTCTCCTGCGTCATGTTAATCACTGCATTAAGGGCGTTAAGGGTGGAGAAGAGATTACTCTTGCTCATTCAAGCTCTACCGGTCTGCTGATTTCAACATATCTTGCAAAAAGCTTTTGGTAACAAAGAGCATGACCGAAGAGATTAAAATTCCAAAGCAGTTTGTCTCGTGAGATGACCATCGCCCTAACACTGGTGCACAATGACTTTCTGCTGCGTCTTAGTCCTATGATTTCATGCGCGTTAGCTTTGGCATGTGGATTACCGTCTTTATTACTGGCGTTCGAATGATGCTTGCAGAGATTATCCCAGCATTTCACGGCATTGCAGATAAGATTATTCCTGAGCAAAGCCCGGTCTTGATGTTCCTCTGTTGTTCCCCAGGTTATCCAACCTGCGTGATTGCTGATTCCTTTGCTAGTCTTCTTATCTGGACTTGATAGGCATGGTAATTCTTGCTGCAGTTGGATATCCAATTATTGTTTTTCCCAGCGCTTATTCCAACATTCTCACTGGTGCGGCAACAGCAATTTTGTAATGCCTATGGTGGTGCTAGGGGTGCAGAATTGGCTCACTTGCCAATGGTTTTATCCTTATTTTTGGCCAGGCTCTGCTTCTGCCATTTGTTGGATCTTATGAGCCAATCGCGTATTCTCTCTGAGACCGACTATTGCGTATATGGCCCACTTCTTGGCTACATTCTTCACGCTCTTCCATTCTAAGGATCTCTAATGCAAGTATTCCAGCGGGTAATGAGTATAATGAACTAGCAAGAAAACTAGCGCTGTATTTGCCGCTGGGACATCCGAATTGGGAAATACGTTTACCGTCTCAAGAAATTGAAGGACACGGAATCGGGATGTGCTTAGAGATTGGCCTACCAGTAAGTAATCCTTTTTATGGATGGGGAGACAATCAAAAGACGCATGAACTAACATTACCTATGTTAAAATGCTGATGTTGTTCGGAGAAGATTTCATCAAAGTTAGGAAGGTCTTTTCCTCGCGCATTGTACTCATGACGTATGCAGAGGGATTGGAAAACTTCAAGGTTAAAAGAACTGCCATATTGGATTTATGATGCGATCCCTTTGTGTTGATGAGCGTTCAATCTCGTAATGATTACTCAGGAATTGTAAGAATATTCTCTGAATCCATGTCGGATTTAGAGATGGGCAAGCCATTAATGAATCTACTCATTTTTGCATATGGCTGGTCTCTGCAGATAAAACAGGAGGAGATTTATCAAGTCAGCACGCATATATCGAGACAATCGAAAGGTTAAGAAAGCTTTTCCGATTTGCCAGCTTTTGTAGGATTTGGGAATCAAAGACAATAGAGGTATAAAAGAAGTGCTTTCGAATGGCGCTGATGGAGCTGTAATTTGGATCAGAATTTATTAGGAAGATTGATACGAATAATCTTGAAGCTATAACTAATTTTTGAATTCTATTTGTTCATGTTGATAAAAGTGATTTGCAACAATAATTTTTAATGTGTCGTAAGTATTGGAGCTAAATATATTCAAAGTTAGAGAATAGGTTAGGTTTATACAAGACACTAAATACAGTACCTCAGAGATTTTGAAGATCGTTAGTATAATTTTACAGGACTGATTTCTGTAGCTAGTTTTTGCTTTTCAATTTATTCTTTTATAGTTAGCAACCAAATACAAGAAAAATTGCGCAATTGCCTTATCAAAGATAGGGCATGGCAATAGGTACGGAGGCCGTTTACTATTCTAACGATAAAATAAGAGTATTTTTAACTATCGAATTAATTAATACAGGAAATATGAGCATTAGTTTCAAAGAACTACAATTTAGGAAAAACATACGGAAGATGGCTCGAGCGATAGAATTTCTATTCCAAAACACTGTATATAACAGTGAAAACAGACAGTTTAGAGCAGATTACATGTCTAGATCATATAGTGTTAGCTCCAGGTGAAAGGATTAAATACTGGATTGAATTAGACGAAGAGATGCTAGAAATTCGCGAACAGAGACAGTTACATTAATAGATTCAATTAATGGTGAACATATGTGGATCTATGCCAGTACTCGCTGAAGATGCACGCGAAAGTTCATTAAAAAGAAAGAGCACAATAATCTATGGTCCACCAGAATATGAAACCTTTGAAATAAAAGTTCCACGCCCAGAGTAAAATCTA
>BNJV01002224.1_pt1 | contig 11779 bp, 17 predicted proteins | sample 8540591 | NCBI WGS metagenome assembly BNJV01 (sample SAMD00202457, study PRJDB9452) | human saliva metagenome | host: Homo sapiens
TTCATGTTGCTGTTGTCAATTTTCCGCATCGCGGCAGATGTCGATGGCTTCCCTGCAGGCTGGAAACGCCGAAGATTTTTAGATTCGAAACTCTTTTTCGTTGCGCGGCATATTGGCTTTGGGGACGATGGCGCGTTTGAAGCCGAGTTTTTCCGCTTCTTTGAGCCGTTCTTGTCCGCGTGCGACGGGGCGGACTTCGCCGCTTAGGGCCGATTTCGCCGAAGGCGACCATTTTTCAGGCAGCGGGCGGTTGCGGAAGCTGGAGAGCATGGCGAGGATGACGGCGAGGTCGGCGGCGGGTTCGCCGATTTTCACGCCGCCGACGGCGTTGAGGAACACGTCTTGGTCGAAGCAGGCGATGCCGCCGTGGCGGTTGAGGACGGCGAGCAACATGGCGAGGCGGTTTTGTTCGAGGCCGACGGTGAGGCGTTTGGGGGTGAAACCGTGCGCATCATCAACCAATGCCTGAATTTCGACCAGAAGCGGGCGGCTGCCTTCCTGCGTGACCAAAACGCACGAACCGGGCGTGTCGTCGCGGTAGCTGGCGAGGAAGATGGCGGACGGTTGGACACACCTTTCAAAACCGTTTTCGGTCATGGCGAATACACCCAGCTCTGTTTGCCGCACCGAAGCGGTTTTTGATGGCGCGTATCATGCGGTAGTTGGAATGTTGGTCGCCCTCGAAATACAGCACGGTATCGACCATGTGTTCCAGCACGCGCGGGCCGGCAATCGCACCGTCTTTGGTAACGTGTCCGACCAGTATCATGGCGATGCCCATTTGTTTCGCCATGCGCGTCAGTTGGGCGGCGCATTCGCGTACCTGCGATACGGAGCCGGGGGCGGAGGTGATTTGGTCGGAATACATGGTTTTGGATGGAGTCGATAACGACGACTTCGGGCTGATGCTGTTTCAATGCCGTCTGAATCGCTTCCATGCGGATTTCGGCAAGCAGGTTCACGCCTTCGGTGGGCAGTTCCAAACGCTGCGCGCGCAGGGCGACCTGTTGGGCGGATTCTTCGCCGGAAACGTACAGCACTTTTGCGGCTTTGCGCCATTTTTGGCGATGGTTTGCAACAGCAGCGTGGATTTGCCGATGCCGGGGTCGCCGCCGAGCAGGATGACCGCGCTATCGACCAAACCGCCGCCCAATACGCGGTCGAGTTCTCCCATGCCCGTCGGATTGCGCGGCACTTCGGTGGCGGTCACGGCGGAGAGGTATTGGACAGTCGATGTGTCCGCCGCCCAAGATTGGAAGCGGGCGTTTTTCGGTTCGGGCGCGGCAAGGCTTTCCTGAAGCGTGTTCCACTCGCCGCAATGCGGGCATTTGCCTTGCCATTTCGGGGAAGTACCGCCGCATTCGGTGCATTGGTAGATGGTTTTGGGGGCTTTTGCCATGATGTTTTCCCTATGGGATTTTTGAAGTGTGAAAAGGTCGTCTGAAAACTGATATCGTTTTCAGACGACCTTTTTTCAAGGATTCGGACTGAGCTTATTTGCTTTCGTCTTTACCGTCTTTCTTGTCTTTTTTCGGAGCCGGTTTTTTCGCCGCCAAACCTAAAGACTTCTGCCATTCGGCTGGATTTTTCACTAAATCCAAGGCTTTGCGGAGCTGGTCGTCTTTGGCAGGATTAGGAATACGACGGCTGGAAAGGTCTTCGTCTTTCTCTTTGTCCCTTGCCTTTTTGGACTTGGCGTTTTTCGTCGGCTTTCGCGGCTTCGTTTGAATCAGGCGTGCTGATTTCGTTGCTGCTGTTGACGTCTTCGCCGCCGAGCGGGTTGCCGATGTGTCCGGCGAGGTCGGCTTCGCGGCTTTCAAAGGCGCGGTCTTTGTCTTTGACTTCGACGTCGGGAACGATGCCTTGCGCTTGAATCGAGCGGTCGTTCGGCGTGTAGTACAGTGCGGTGGTCAGTTTGACTGCGCTGCCGTTGGACAGCGGAATCAGGGTTTGAACCGAGCCTTTACCGAAACTTTGCGTACCGACAACGACGGCGCGTTTGTGGTCTTGCAGCGCGCCTGCGACGATTTCAGAAGCGGAAGCAGAGCCCTGAGTTAATCAAGACGGTCATCGGAATGGTTTTTCAACTCGGCGGGCAGATCTGCCAGCGGGTCTCTGCCGCTCGTGCGGATGTAGTCTTCGGACGGGCTTTCAATACCATGCCCTCTTTGCCGTCGCGTCCTTTGGTGCTGACGACTTTTGCGTCTGCGGGCAGGAAGGCGGCAGAGACACCGACCGCGCCGTCAAGCAGGCCGCCCGGGTCGTCGCGCAGGTCAAGGATGATGCCTTTGAGCGGTGCGCCTTTGTTTGCCTTTTAATCAGGGCTTTGGCGGCTTCGTTGATGCCCGCTATGGTGCGCTCTGGAATTGGGATACGCGGATGTAGCCGTAGTTCGGCTCGAGCAGGTGGTGGCGGACGCTTTTGACTTTTGATGATGGCGCGGGTCAGGTTGACGACGATGGGTTTGTCCACATTTTTTGCGCGAAAGGGTCAGGGTGATTTTTGGTACCCGGTTTGCCGCGCATTTTTCACGGCTTCGCTGGTGGTCAGGCCGCGTGTGGAGACGTTGTCGATTTTGGCAATGAAGTCGCCGCTTTTCACGCCTGCACGCTCGGCGGGCGTATCTTCAATCGGGGCGATGACTTTGATAAAGCCGTCTTCCTGACCGATTTCCATACCCCAGCCGCCGAATTCGCCGCTGGTGGATTCTTTCATGTCGGCATAGCCTTTTTATCCATATACTCGGAATGCGGGTCAAGGTCGGATACCATGTTTTTCATCGCGCCTTCAAAGAGGTCGGCGTCGGATTTGTCTTGGTAATAATTGTTTTGATTTGCCCGCAGACTTCCGCCATGTTGCGGATGGATTGTACGGGCAGGGTTTCGTTGTCTTTTTTGTCTTTTTCGGCGGCAAAGCTTTGAACGCTCTGCTGAGGGCGACACCGCTGAATGCGCCGAGTGTGTAGAGTGCGACTTTTTCAAAGTGGATGTTGACATTATGAATGGCTTTCTTTTTGTCTTATTTCATTTCAGACCGTAATGACTGTGAAACGGGGTGGGAAATATTGCTTCAGACGACCTGAATATACATTCGCAAGATCAGTGCGCGATTTACGCTTGTTAAAACAACAGGGTTAGCGTAAAAATATCTGCGCGGGTGTAAAAGCTTTTTGAATATAGGGCCGTCGGGTCGGGTTGTTAAATTTCAGACGACCCCGTGATACGGCAAAAGGTCGTCTGAAAATGTCAAACCGGTTTGCAGGTCAGCTTATCCAGGAGAGCGGGTTCATTGCCTGCCCGTTGTAGCGGACTTCCAAATACAGGCCTTCCATGCCTGAAGGCAGGGTTCCGCTGATGCCCAGGCGGTTGCCTGCGGCTACGGCGTAGCCTTTGGCGACTTCGATTTCGCTCAAACCCTGAATAGATGCTGATATAGCCGTCGCCGTGATCGATGACGATGACTTTGCCGAAACCTTCCAATTCATCGGCGTAGGTAACCGTACCGCCGGCGATGCTGCTGACGATTGCCGGAGTCGTTTGGTAGAACACGCCTTTCCAAACTTCACCGTCGCCGCGGTCTTGTCCGAAGAGTCCGGCAAGCGTGCCGCTGACCGGTTTTTTCAGACGACCCTGCATACGACTGAAGCTGTTGGCATTGCTGATTCTGACGTAGGAAGGCGCGCGGATGTTCGCGTCTTCTGCGGTCAGGTTGGACATGGCGGCGCGTTCGTCGGCGGCTTTTTGCGCGGCGGCGGCGCGGTCTTTGCGCGCTTTTTTTCAGCGGCGGCAAGACGGGCTTCGGCGGCTTTTTTGCGCGCTTCGGCTTCCTGGCGGCGTTGCTCGGCTTTACGCTTTTCCAAATCTTTCAGCAAGTTGTTCAGGCGTTGTTCGTTTTCTTTGTGGTTGATTTTTTTCTGCGCCTCTTTTGCCATCTGCGTGTTTTGGCGGCGGCTTTCCGCCCTGTTCGGCAGTGTTGGTTACACCGTATCGGCGCAGCGAGGACTGGACGTTGACCTGAAGTTTTTTCAGGTATGCCAACTCGTTGTTGATTTTTTGCTCTTGCGCTGCCAGCTCTTTTTGCTGCTTCTCAAGGTCTTTGATGACTTGATCGTTGGCGGTGTTGATATAGCGGGTGTAACGCAGGAAGCGGGTTTTCTGACCCGGCTCGGCATTTTTCAGAAACAGGGCAACGGCGTTAGGGTTGGCTGTTTTTATAGTTGCCTGAAACAAAACGGGAAATTTGCGCGCGCGTATTGGAAACCCGAGTTTTCAGGTAGTTCAAATCAGCATTGAGTTTTTGAAACTTGTCCCATGCGTCGCGCTGTTGGCGGTTGATGGCGGATAAGTTGATACGGCTTTGCTGCAACTGTTTCAACGTGGTGTTGACGTGGATGATGAAACTTTCGTTACGGCTGCGCAGCGATTTTTTGCTTTCTAAATCATTGGCGGCGGCGGTTACTGCGGCTTTGAAGTCGTCTGAATCGGCGGCAGCGGTTTTCTTATCGGCTTTGTCCGCTTTTTCTCGACGGATTTTTTTATCTTGTTTTGCTGCTGCTTCGTCTTTTTTTAGGCAACTCGGCGGCTTCTTTTTGCCTTTACATTATTTTTGGCTGCGGGTTTGTCTGCGCTTTGTCTTTGCCTTTACAGGCTCGGTTTTTTGCGGGAACAGCTTTGCCTGCCTTCTCTTCCGTTTTGGCTTCGCCTTTTTTTGGTTTTTGTCGCCTTTATCTTGTTTTTTTGGTTTCTTTGTCGTTTTTGCGTTCTTTTGGCACGCCTCGTTTTTCGCCGCTTCGGCAGTTTCCTTTTGCTTTTGGCTACGGGCTTGTCATCTGCCTTGTCCTTAGTGTTTTTCGCGGCAGGTTTGGCTTTGTCTTTGGCAGCTTCTTTTTAGCAGGTTCGGCGTCTTTTTTTCTCCCTTGACGCTTTTTTTGACAGGTGCAGCCTTTTCCTTAGGCGCATCTTTGGCGGCGAAAGAAGGCGAAGCGAAACCGATGAGCAGGGCGAGTAAAAAGAGGTTTGTAACGCATGATTGGGTTCTGGATCGTTAAAGTAAAGGCAATAGGCGGAATTATATAGTCAGCGGGGTCGTCTGAAAATATTGTTCAGACAATTAAAACGGCGGTCATGCTGTGTTGTTTTGTCATATCGGATTCAGTATGGACAAGCTGCACGGCAAGGTTTGGCATCATAATATTTAATATGATGCTCCGTTTATTTTTGTTGTAAAACCGACGGCACGAATCGGGCGATGGTATCGCGCAGGACGATGAGTTTGCCGTGGAAGAAGTGGGATGAGCCGGCGATGGTGATGACGGGCAAACCTTGCGGTTCCGCCCATGTCCAAGCCTTGCTGATTTCAACGACTTCGTCTTCTGCGCCATGAATCATCAGGGTTTTTGGTAATGTCAGGGACGGCTGAAGGCTCGGGACGGTCGGTGTAGTGGTGTACTGCCGCGCCGATAAGCAGCAACAAATCCGGTTCGCGCTCTTGAGCGGCGAAGGTGGCGACATAGCCGCCGAAGGAGAAACCCGCCAATGCGAACAGTTCGGCTTCGGGGTGTTGCGCGCGGGCATAGTCGATGACGGCGATACAGTCTTGCGTTTCGCCGCGTCCGTAATCGTGTGTGCCTTCGCTGTTGCCTACGCCGCGCAGGTTCGGCAGGTAGCAGTGGAAGCCGAGTTGCGATAAGGCTTTGGCGGCGGTTTGGATGACTTTGTTGGTGTTTGTGCCGCCTTGCAGCGGGTTGGGATGGTTGATGACTGCCACGCCGCGTGCAGGTGTTTGCGCGGCGGGTAGGAAGATGGTTTCGAGCAGGCCGACAGGGCCGGATATTTGGATGATGTCAGGTTTCAACATGGGTTTTCCTTTATTTTGTGTGTGCTGTGAGGACGGTTTATTGCTTTATCAGGTGTTGCCGTCGCCCAATCTGTATTTGGGTTTTCAGACGACCTGTTCATCTCACAGATAAAAATGTTTGCCGTTGTTCGGGTTGCTTGCTTTCAAATCGTTTAACATCCGTTTGAAATCCAAGCCGTATTGTCCGCTTAGCTTTTCCGCGCGTTTTTTCAGTTTGTCGAGGTTTTGCTCTTTCGGGCTGCGTTGGAATGCCATCACCGCCATATTGCCGTGGCTTTCGGCGGGCAGTTCCAACACGCGGCCTTCGAAGACGTTGAGTAGGCGTTCGATGAAGCGGTGGTAGCGTTTGTCGCCGCTCCACCAGTTGGTCACGAACACGCCGTCAGGTGAGAGTGCGTGGCGGCAGTCTTGAAGAAAGGTTCTTCCACCAGCGCGTCGATGATTTGTTCGCCGTCGAAACCGTCCACCAAAATCACGTCGGTATTGTGGCGGAACACTTTGATGTATTCCGCGCCGTCCGCTTCGACGATTTCGAAGTTTTCCCCTTCAAACGGCAGCTCGAACAGGCTGCGGGCGACGGCGATGACCTGAGGGTTGATGTCCACGGCGGTTTGTTTGGTGTCGGGCAGGTAGCTGTCTCATCCAGCGCGCGAACGAGCCGCCGCCCAAGCCGATTTGGGTGATGTGTTTCGGCGTTTCTTCCGCAAACAGAAGCCAGCCCATCATTGCTCGGCTGTATGACAAAACCAGTTCGGCGGGATGGTCAAGGTTCATCGAGCTTTTGATGGTGTCGCCGCCCAAATGCAGCGAGCGGATGTTGCCTTCTTCGGAAATGCCGACTTCGGCAGGTCGGACTTGGCGGGGCGCAGGCGGCGGTAGGGGTGTCGTGGCATGATGTGGACGGATGGAGGGGAAAGGGGGTATTTTATCAGAGTGTCGTCTGAAATGCTTTTTGTGTGGGTGTTTTTCAGACGACCTTTCAGATATATACCTGAGCGGCTTGGTTTTATATATGGGGTAATCATTACGTCTGAAATAAATTTCTTTTAAATCAGATATTTTTTTATAAAAATTTACTTTGTGGGCGACAGGCTCTTGCCAAGCGGGGCAGTTAACGGCATAATTCGGCTTCTTTGCCGGTATAGCTCAGTTGGTAGAGCACCCTGACTTGTAATCAGGGGGTCCCGAGTTCGACTCTTGGTGCCGGCACCAGTTTATCGCTGAAGGTGCCGCAAGGTATTTCAGTAAGCCGGTATAGCTCAGTTGGTAGAGCACCTGACTTGTAATCAGGGGGTCCCGAGTTCGACTCTTGGTGCCGGCACCAATCAAACAGCCCGATTGTGGAAGCAGTCGGGCTGTTTTGCGTTTGCCGTTCGGGTGGCAGGGCGGCAGGCATTTCACTATAATAGCCCGTTTTAATCTAAAAGGTCGTCTGAAAAAGGCGGAACACATTCTAATGATTACTGTGAACACACTGCAAAAGATGAAGGCAGAAGGCGAAAAAATCGCCATGCTGACCGCCTATGAATCCAGCTTTGCCGCGTTGATGGATAACGCCGGCGTTGATGTTTTGCTGGTGGGCGATTCCTTGGGCATGACCGTGCAGGGCGCAAATCCACGCTGCCCGTCAGTCTGCGCGATATGTGTTACCACACTGAAAATGTCGCGCGCGGTACGGAAAAACGCGATGATTGTCAGCGACTTGCCTTTTGGTGCGTATCAACAGAGTAAAGAACAGGCGTTTGCCGCTGCTGCCGAACTGATGGCGGCAGGCGCGCATATGGTCAAACTCGAAGGCGGAGTTTGGATGGCGGAAACCACTGAATTCCTGCAAATGCGCGGCATTCCCGTCTGCGCCCATATCGGCTTGACCCCGCAGTCTGTGTTTGCGTTTGGCGGATATAAAGCGCAAGGGCGGGGCGATAAGGCGGAAGCCTTGTTGGCAGATGCGAAAAGCACACGACCAAGCAGGTGCTGCCATCGTATTGATGGAATGTGTACCGGCGGAATTGGCGAAAAAGTAACCGAAACCGTCTCTTGCCCGACCATCGGCATCGGCGCGGGCGTGGATTGCGACGGACAAGTTTTTGGTCATGCACGATATGCTCGGCATTTTTCCGGGCAAAACCGCCAAATTCGTCAAAAATTTCATGCAGGGTAAAGATAGCATCCAAGCCGCCGTTGAAGCCTATGCGTCCATGAAGTCAAAGCCAAAACCTTCCCCGCTGCGGAACATTCGTTTGCTTGATACCCTCAACTGAAAAAGGTCGTCTGAAAAGGTTTTTCATCGTGAAAAACCGAATTTCAGACGACCTTTGTTTGTCCGTGTTCCCAGCGTATAATCGGCGCGTGATTTTCGGGCTGACAAAATAGTGGCGGCTGTGCGCCGCAATCCCGAAAAAGATAAAGGACATTTTCCACCATGCAAATCATTCATACCATTAAAGAATTACGCGAATGGCGCAAAAACGCAGGCAGCGTTGCCTTTGTACCAACTATGGGCAATCTGCACGAAGGCCATCTCGCCCTCGTTCGCGAAGCTAAAAACGCGCCGACAACGTCGTCGTCAGCATATTCGTCAACCGCCTGCAATTCGGACAGGGCGAGGATTTCGACAAATACCCGCGCACCTTGCAGCAAGACGCCGACAAACTCGCCAACGAAGGCGTAGCCGTCGTGTTCGCGCCTGACGAAAAAGAGCTGTATCCCAATGTCGAGCAACGTTTCAACGTCGAGCCGCCCAACCTTCAAAACGAATTGTGCGGCAAATTCCGCCCCGGTCATTTCCGCGGTGTCGCTACTGTCGTCAGCAAACTGTTCAACATCGTCCAACCCGATACCGCCTGCTTCGGCAAAAAGACTACCAGCAGTTGGCGATTATCAAAGGCTTTGTCGAAGACCTGAATTTCAATATCGACATCGTTCCCGTCGATACCGGTCGCGCTCCCTGACGGACTCTGCACTTTCCAGCCGCAACCAATACCTCAGTGAAGCCGAGCGCGCCGAAGCCCCGCGTCTGTACCGCGAATTGCAGCGCGTCGCCGCCGAACTCAAAAACGGCAATCTCGATTACGTCGGACTGGAAACGGAAAACCGTCCGCCGACTGACCGAGGCAGGCTGGCTAGTCGATTACGTCGAAATCCGCCATGCAGAAAGCCTCGCCGTCGCACGCACCGGCGACAAAGCCCTTGTCGTCCCTCGCCGCCGCCCGCTTGGGAACGACGCGTCTGATTGACAACCTGAAGTCAGCTTGGCTTGATTGTTGAATGAAAAAGGTCGTCTGAAAACCGGTTTGGGTTTCAGACGACCTTTTTGTTTGGGAAGCGTTTTACATCTGCACCAAGCCGTTGACTGTGATGCTGATTTCTTCTGAGCCGGGAGAAGGGGCTTGATAGCGTTGTTTTTCGTCGCTTGCCGAACGCTTGAACATGGCAGCTTCGGCATTCATCATTTTGGCGCGGGCGAAACCGTTGTCTATGGAACGGTTGCCGATGTGGCCTAAATTGAGTTTTGACGATTTTGTAGTTGGAAAAACCGAGCGTTTTTCGCTAAGTCTTGCGCGCGGTCTTTTGAAGCGCAGGATGGCGGCTTTTGCTGACTTGATCAACGGCGGCTTCGCGTTTTTCTTTGGATATGCTGAAGCCGATGCGGTTGAGCGTGGCAGTTTGCAGCGTTTCGTCAATCAGGCGGTTGATTGCGTCAAAGTCTTTGCTTTTCGACTTTGAACACGGCTTCTTCTTCCCAGCATGTTTGGATGCGTTTGCCGTTGTTGTTGTATTCATAGCGCGGGCTGGTGCTGCGGTTGAGGATTTCGGTTTTGGAGTTTGTTGTTTTGTACGGCTTTGTTGAAGTCGTTGAATTTTTCTGAAACGCTTTGTTCACCGTAGCGCGGTCTTTGCCTTCGGCATTGATGCTGAAGTGGGCGGTCATGGTATCGCGGGTTATTTCGAGATTGGCGGACTCGGCAAACTCGACCATGTTGTAGTGAAGGGTGTCGGTTTCGGCAGAGACGGGCAGGGCGGTTGCGAGCACGAGGGCGGCAAGAATCGGGCGTAACATGGATTTTTCCTTTGGGTATCGGGTGTGGAAACGGATGATATTGGATAATTTGTGTCAGGTCGTCTGAAAGCGCGGCTTCAATGAAGTTGAAAAAAAGGTTCTGACTTTGCTGCAACAGGTTTTCAGACGACCTTTGACGGTCAGCCGAAAAAGCCCATTTTGACTTGGATGAGTTTTTCAAGTTCGGGCAGGACGCGGCGGCGGGAGACGAAGAAGATGATGTGGTCGCCGTCTTGGACAATGGTGTCGGTGTGGTGCCCCATGATGACTTCGCCCGTTTCGGCACGAACGATGGCGGCGATGTAGCAGTCGCCCGGCCATTTGATGCCGCTGATGCGCCTGCCGACGATGGCGGAAGTGTTTTTTGTCGCCGTGGACGACGACTTCGATGGCTTCGGCAGTGCCGCGTCTGAGGGGTGGACGGCAACGATGTCGCCTCGGCGGATGTGGGCGAGGATGGAGCCGATGGTGATGAGGTGCGGCGACACGACGATGTCGATTTTGTTGCCTTCGAGCAAATCGACGTAGCTGGAGCGGTTGACGATGGTGACGACGCGTTTTGCACCGAGGTTTTTCGCCAACAGGCTGGACATGATGTTGTTTTCGTCGTCGTTGGTCAGGGCGCAGAATACGTCGATTTCGTCGATGTATTCTTCGTCCAGCAGCGTTTCGTCGGTGGCGCTGCCTTGCAGGACGAGGGTGTTGTCGAGGTTTTCGGCGAGCCACTCGGCGCGGCGGGGGTTGTGTTCGACGATTTTGATGTCGTATTTGGATTCGAGCTGCTTGGCAAGGCGGTAGCCGATGCCGCCGCCGCCGGCAATCATGATGCGGCGGGTGCGCGCTTCTTTTGGGGCGCAGTTCGCGCATGATGATGTTGACGCTGCTGATGTCGGCGGCAAAAAGTACCTCGTCGCCTTCGATGATGACGGTTTGCGGCGTGGGGACGATGAGGCGGTTGTTGCGGTATATGGCGCAGATTTGGCAGTCCGCGCCTTCGGGGAGGTGTTGGTTGATGTCGGCGATTTCGCGGTTGACGAGCAGCCCGCCTTTACGCGCCTGTACGATGACCATGCGGACTTTGTCGCCGGCAAACCCTCAATACCTGCAATGCGCTGGTGTAGCTGAGCAGCCCGACGAGCTGTTCGGTAACGAGCTGTTCGGGGCTGATGGTTTCGGTGATGTCGAAGACGGTAAGGCTGCCGTTTTCCGTATCGTCGTTTTCGGGGTAGGGGTATTCCAGATATTCGCTGGAACGCACGCGGGCGATGCGGCTGGGGATATTAAAGAGGTCGGCGGCGATTTTGCAGGCGACGATGTTGGTTCTCGTCGCTGCGGGTCAGGGCGAGCAGGAGGTCGGAATCTGCCGCGCCCGCCTGTTCGAGGATAAACGGGGATGCGCCGTTGCCGAGTATGGTTTGGACGTCGAGGCGGCTGCCGATGTGTTGCAGGGCTTTTTCGTCGATGTCGATAACGGTAACGTCGTTGCTGGAAACGGAGGCGAGGTTTTGCGCGACGGTCGAGCCGACCTGTCCGCTGCCGAGGATGAGGATTTTCACGGTTTGGGTGGGTGGTTGGGTAAGGATGATGGGATTGTATAGTATAGTGGATTAAATTTAAATCTGGACAAGGCGACGAAGCCGCAGACAGTACAGATGGTACGGAGCCGATTTGCTTGGTGCTTCAGCACCTTAGAGAATCGTTCTCTTTGAGCTAAGGCTACTGGTTTAAAGTGAATCCACTATAAAACAAAATAAAAAGGCTACAATGTCATCCTTGCCGCATTTCGGCTGCTTGAATATATGGGGGTCGTCTGAAAAATTGCCGCACCGGTTTTCAGACGACCTTTAGCCCAAATCCTTCATT
>BNJV01001980.1_pt1 | contig 11677 bp, 18 predicted proteins | sample 8540591 | NCBI WGS metagenome assembly BNJV01 (sample SAMD00202457, study PRJDB9452) | human saliva metagenome | host: Homo sapiens
TTAAATATTTGTGCATAAGGATTCACAGGCCAAGAGATCAATGTTTTAAGTTCTGGGTGAGCCTCTTCTAACGCTTCTTGAGTCCATTGCATCAATACGTTTCTTAAATTTGGGTCACACTATGGCTGGTGAAGGTAATAATCCTAAGTGATCATCCTTCACTTCCATTATATACTTCAAAGTAGTTTCATCCTCAAAATCCATAGTATGCAGTCACATTATCGCCTTGTCCATTGTAGAAACCTTTTATATGATTGAATTACAGAACCATACTCTTCCTCCAGTTCTGCGTGACATTTTGAGAGTTTTCTTCTAACGTTTCAACCTTCGGGTTTCTTCACTTTGTTCAGGACTGCTTGTCGTTTTTGCCATCCTAAAGTTGTTTGCTTCACGATTAGTCAGTTCCACTGCTTGGAGGCAAAGTGGGTTCCTAGCTTAGCATCCGTGATTGTGGCAACCTGAAGCCCATATTTGAACAGCAAATAAATGGCCTCTGAGTTAAAAGATAATTGGAGAGACTGCACTATAAGTAAGCAGGCTAATTAATATTTTCTGTAACTTTTGTTTTACTCCCTCAAATACGGCTATGGATACCGAAAGATTTAGAAAAGCTGAAATCTTATTATCCGATTTTGTTTCCATTAACTGTCTTAGACTGGAAATCTTTTGATCTGCTTCCTAATTTTTCTTCTAAATCCACTTGACGCCAACTTTTACTATCTACATCAGAGTGTATTGACTGTGGAAATTTTGACGTCCTCACGCCAGTGAAATTCTTGGCTAAGACAATCCCGAATTAGTGGAATTCACAGTACTTGTAATATGCGCCTTTGCTGAGTCGTAAGCATGCCCGCTTTTAACTCTTCTTCAGCTACAAAATTTTCAAGAACTTTAATCAATTCAATATTCTGTTGCACGCACTGGGCGGATATACTAGATAAACTAGTTGCCTGACTTCTGGCGGATTCTAGATACATATCTATACTCATGTGATTTCCTCCGTCACTAATCGTCTTTTTCTTGAGTGAATCGAGATCTAACTTCATTTCAATGAGATTTATGTTCTTTCCGAAGTTTTCTAATTCTTCATCAGACTGTATTCCATTATTCTCACTTGATGCTGGAATTCTAACTCGGGTCATTCATCATTTGACTTTGATATCTACTACCTTCGAAAAAGAAAATCTAGATCATTTAACCAATGAGAATCATTCAAAAGATGATCCATTACTTCCATTTTTCGAATCTAATTTTTCTATCCGCTGATATAGGTCCCACTCCTTATCTGAAAGTTGTAGTTCTTTCTCATGGAGCTTATTCCATGTATCTTCTGCACTCATATCTAATCCTCTAATACATCTAAGTATTTTGATTTCGCTTCATTCGAGAATGACGGCTTAGACTGAATAGTATTCAAAATATTTAAGTTTTGACGAATCATGGCATCCTTATCTTCAAATTGGTCCGGCTAAGCTATGGATATTTTTGAATCATATTCTAATATGATTCGATAGTTGAGTCTGAAAGATTCTCAAATTGACTAATACCATTTTAGCACTATTATTACCAGCAACTGTCGTTTGTTCATCTCTTTTGAACTGTAATAGCTGAATGATTGTTAGCAGATCCTATTGCAGTAACATGCTTAGCAGCCACCGAAAGATCACTTTTTACTGTGTATTTATCTCCCATTCATTTCTCCTTTTTAATTTTTTTCATATTATAACATCTTTCACAGCTATAAAAAAGCCTAGTTAGTGGTATTCCCAGCACATTCGCTCACACAAAAAACTCAAGCTGACTGACTTGAGTTCCTTATTATTGATCATTGCAGCATTCATACCAAACTTAGGGTGATTAAATGAAATAGCTTGAGGAGAGGTTATAGGGTGAGATTTTTCAACTCTTCCCGCACTTGCATTAAGAAGGCCGGGGTTCTATCTATATTTTTCAACACATTTTTTGGGAGAGATTCATTTAGTGTACCTAAATTAAAAAACTTGTCCACAACTAACAGTGTCTAAACAAGTTCTACGCAGGCTAGCTATTTCAATGGTAATACATAATCATCTGGAAGTTTGCCTTCAGATTCAATCCACTGTTTCTCAGCAATTGGAATCAATTCTTCAAGTTCTTCCTTAGAAAACAGTTTCCTATTTTTAGGGACATCTATCAAAGAAGACGGATATTTACTTATAAATTTTCTTCTAGACTCTTTTCTCTCTTCTTCCGTCGGTGGCCAACGATCGGTCTGAAGTTTACTTAATATTTCTAACTGCGTTCTCTCTCCACTTTCTAATAAGGCAAACAGCTCATTTGGTAATTCATAAACTACACGCTGAGGGGCAATTCCTCCCTCCTCCGTAACGTAATAAAAATGATTACCATCTCTCCAGATATGCTGACCGTAACATTTTACCTCTTCGAACTGGATAACATCTTCCCATTCTAGTTTTGTTGGCTTCATTTTATACCTTCCTTACTTAAGCGGCGATACATAATCATCTGGAAGTTTACCTTCAGATTCGATCCACTGTTTCTCAGTAATTGGAATCAATTCTTAGATTCATTATCAAATCAATTAATCTAATATCCATCAATTTTCTTTTTTTAACTCTTTCTCTAATTGTTTTAAGACTACTAAAATTTCGCTTTTATAATCCATTGTTTCATCTACAAATCTTCTTGCTAAACTAAAAAAAATAATATCATCGAGATTTTTCTCCTCTTCCTATACTCTTAGTTAAGTTATATATATCCTGTATAATTCCCGGGTATAACTTCTGACTTGGATATTCTAAGTCAATTAAATCTTGTAATTTGCCTGTATATTTCTTATATTTATTTTTCATAATTCAAAACCTTAACTTGGTACAATTCATATATCAACTATCCAGTCTAATGGCCATGGATTTGGTAATAAAACTTGATCAGCTTCTCTGTAAATTTTCTAATCAAATGCTACCGTATTCTATTAAATGGTTGATAGTGATCTTCAATAAACCAAATTGAACCATCATCACCAATGACTATTCGTTCAGGGCCCCGAGATTTACCTTTTTGATAAGGATGAACATCCAATTTGTTACCATAAAACAGCTCCATAAAAATTTTCCCATTTTTTAATTTTCCACTATGTAAACTTGAAAACTCTTGACCTTACCGTCAACAACATGTTTTTCAACATCACTTTCCCACCAAGGAAGAACATTTTCTTCCAAAATTTCTAAAATTAAGTCTTTAGAAGATAAGTCATCTTTTAAGAAACTATCATAATTTTCAAAGATAAAGCTGTATTCTTCAGCTTTTTATCCATGAAGGTCCGTTAGCCAATCCGTAATAGACGACCAATTATTCACATCGGGAAGGCCGACAATTTTTTCAAGAAAATGAAATAGCTCTTCTTTGTTTTGGATCTTCTTCCCATCAAAAATTGCTACAAAGCCACTGAAAGGCAATCGATCTTTCAATTCAAGTTTTGTAATGTAATGAATTCTATTTTTCACGATTTTATACCTCTCACTATCTCTTTCTCGGAATGCTAGTTTTTTATTGACATCGAATTCTTTGATAATTACCAGAAAACTATCTGTCCCACTACTTTCTTTACTCAATCGCTAATTTATACAGTTCTTCAGTTGAAATAAAACAAGAGTTTTTCTATTACTTTTTCTATCAAATTGGAGTAAACTGCATTCTCTTATTCCGTTACATGACATAGAAAAAAGTAACTATCACAATCAATAATATATAGAGAGTACCAAAAATAATGATATGTAATCGTAAGATTCTGTCATGACCTGGATACCTTTCAACGTAGCCTTGTTTAGGTTTTTGGGGATTACACCATACCGTCATTTTAGAACCAATTGGGAATATTTTTCTTAAATCTAATACATGATAAGGACTTCTGATAAATTTTGTATCAAATACGTCAGCTTTCGCTTTTTTCGAAGTTGTTGTTTCAAAAGTTGAATAAGAGAAACGTTTTTGATATATTTTTCCTTCTACCACATATTCAACAACTGGTAAGGCAGCTAAATCCGAACCATTTAAATAACTATGTTTAACCACTTCTCCAATAACTTGCATAGTTGAATATTTCTGGATATTCTTCTCCCTTTTATAGAATAAAAAATATATTAAAAGGAGGAAGCCAAAAAGCTGTGAAGGTGAATATTATTTGAATATATAGGGCTTTCGTCATTTTACAACCGCCTTACTATTTTAAAAATATATGAATAGAATTTAGTTTAAGGATTTTCTTTATTCCTTTGCCAATCATTCTTTAAACTCACTTTTATTTAAATCCTATTCTACCAAAATATGCCCATGAATTCATACCAAAAAAAAGAGAGCAGAAAACTGAGCTGCTCTTCATTTTGTTTATTTTTCTACCATTCCGCCCTTGATAAGACTGTCTTTCGTTACTGAATAACTAACTGTTTTGTCATCTAGGGGATTAAAGCCTGGGACGATTTCTTTTAATTTATTAAAATCGATTTTTGTGTAATCAATGGTATTGCGGATATAAAAGATTCCGTCTTTGTATTCTGATGTCAGTTCAAATCCATGGCCCATCAGATCTTTAAATTTTTCTTGACTCTTAGCAACGGCTTCTTTCATGGTTTCAAGAGGGTGCTCACCAGGCACTTTTGAGACGTCGTAATCATCAACTTTTTCTTGTAATAACAAGGTATCTCCCTTGTAGTACAAGGTGATGGTTGACTTACCTGCTTCATCACTCGTTTCGAGAACGGTTTTTTGTGCACCTGCTAGTGCATCCTCTTTTTGCTTTCATCAGTTGATGACTCTTATTTCTTTTCTTTTAGCAGATGATTTGCTTGTTGCTTTACTGGTCGCTTTAGTGGACGATGGACTAGTAGATTTCGTACTCTCTTTTTGTCCGCAACCAGCTAAAAGAAGACCCGCTGTCAAGAAGACGGCTAACATTTTTGTGGTTTTATTCATTTTGAATACCCTCACTTTTTATGATGGTTTAAGGAAATGACTGACGTCTGAAACGAGTCATTTAGCAAGATCAACTGTCGTTTTAAATGTATAGAAAAGCCCTCAAAAATGATGTTCGCAGTCCTCCTTATCGATCATTGTAGCCATCTGGGATGGCTGGAATGCCAAGCCCAGGCCGTTTGGATAATGGTTTCGATATTGTCAAATTTTTGGTTTGCCAACCGAGGATAGTCACGCGCCTTCTCAGAGGATGCGATCAAGGTATCTGGATCTCCTGGTCTACGATCTGCAATCTCAAGTGGGATCGGATGTCCCCGTCACCTTGCGAGCTGCTTCAACGATTTGAAGATTAGAGAATCCGGTCGATGAGCCCAGATTAAAGGCAGTCGATTCATTCCCTTTTCTGAGATATTCCACCGCAAAGCAGATGGGCATCTGCCAAGTCAAATGGATGGACATAGTCCCGAACATTGGTCCCATCTGGTGTCTTGTAGTCATCTCCAAAAAAATAGCGATCTTCTCGCGTTTGCCTTGGGCTACTTGTAAGACGATTGGCAAGAGGTGGGTCTCTGGTCCATGGTCTTCGCCAATCGAGCCGTCAGGGTTTAGCACCCGCTACATTAAAGTAACGAAGAGGCACATACTTGATGCCGTAGGCTTGATCGGCCCAGCGCATGATAGTTTCCATCATGAGCTTGCTTTCGCCATAAGGATTGATCGGTTTTTGTGGAGTGGTTTCAAGAATCGGAATCTCTTCTGGAATACCGTAAGTGGCAGCAGTTGAAGAAAAGACGATGTAGTGCACCCCACATTCATGCATGACTTCCAAGAGTTTGACCATGCCAGCTGTATTGTTATCAAAATATTTCAATGGATCGGCCATGGATTCAGCAACTAGTGAGTAGGCCGCAAAGTGGATGACAGCATCAATATCTGCATGTTCCTTAAAAAAACCCGTGCGCATAAAGTCTTGATCCGCTAGGTCTCCTTGGTAAAAAGACGGCATCTGGATGCACCGCTGCACGGTGGCCTGTGACCAGGCTATCGACCACGACGACTTTTTCCTGTCCTTCATTGACCAAACGGTCTACCATGTGGGAACCGATATAGCCAGCTCCTCCGAGTACGAGTATTGCCATTTGTTTTCCTTTCGCTTCTTTGTCTTCTCTCTTATTGTACCAAATTTCTGCCTCTTCTCCACACTTAAAGTGTCGCGACAAAGCGTCTAAAGGCTGCTTGGCCTTCTGCTGTTCGCTTGTAGACACCGGCATCTTCGAGCACGCGCAAAAGATCTGACCGACTGATTCACGAACAATAGCTTCTGCCTCTGCTTCGTCTGTGATGGATGGGTGAGTGGCTTTCAAGTCAGTCAGCCCAGTCCTGGTGGTAACTAGCCACACTGCTTTCTCGTCCAAGCAGATAATCTTGGACCTGCTTGAGCTCCTCCTTGAGTCGAGGTGGCAAAATGGCTAGACCCATGACCTCGATCAGGCCTATATTTTCTTTTTTGATGTGTTGCACATCCGCATGTGGGTGATAAATGCCATCTGGATGCTCTGGTGAGGTTTGGTTGTCACGGAGCACCAAGTCCAGTTCATAATGCCCATCACGGATTCGTGCAATGGGGGTAATGGTATGATGGGGCTGACCGTCGGATGTGGCTAAGACTTGCACAGCTGGATCCGAGTAACCTCGCCAGCTTGCTAAGATATGATCTGCCAGGGTTAATCAGCTCTTCCTTGTCATCTGATTGCAAACGAAGAACTGACATGGGCCAGTTGACAATTCCCTACGTGACACCTCTTCAAATCCCGGAATGGTAAAGCTTTCCTCAACAGGAGCCAGCTCCATAGGGAAGGTGTGGCGTCCGCCTTGGTAATGATCATGAGTCAGGATGGATCCCCCTACAATGGGTAGATCTGCATTGGAGCCCTGCAAAATAGCCTGGAAAAAGTCTCGACAATGGTCAAGAGTCGCTCAAAGGTCTTGCGGCTAATGGCCATAGGAACATGCTGGCTATCGAGGAAAAATGCAGTGTTCATTGAAGTAGGCATAAGGGGAATACTGGAAAGCCCCAATCATGACCGTCCATGTCAAAAGCGGATGATCCGATGATTGGCACGGGCAGGGATGGTCTAGGCGACCTTGATAGCCTTCATTTTTCAAAGCACAGTTGGCAGGCTGGATAATGACTAGCTTTTAGCCAGCTTCGCCGCTGCGATGTCTTTAGGATCTTTTTCAGGTTTTGACAGATTGATGGTGATTTCAAAGGGAGCCATAGGGAGTTTCTGCCTCAAAAGCGATATTTTGCGCAAATCGCCTTGACCTTGATGTAATCATTGCGCTTAGAGGGCATAGAAATCAGCAATCGCGTCTTCCTTGGACTGACCGTAAGTCTCCCAGAAATAGCGGTTGACCTGACTAGGACTGGGGGTGATCAATCCATCAACTCTGCTCCCAAGCTGTCCTTTGCGGCCAAGCTATCTTGGATCTTACTATTCGCAACAGCGATTTCCACCAGCTGATCTTTGAGTGCGATCAAGTCAGCCTGATGAGCTGGGGCGTCTAGCCCTTCTTCTCCAATGCGACTCATAACACGGTTTTTTAGATAAATCCGATCCATCTCTTCATAGTCACTTGCCGCAATGACGGCTGTGACAAATGCATCTAATACCAGTTCTGTCATCCTATCTCCTTTTTAATCAAGCACCCGTGTCCCTGCAGCAACCTCTGCAATGTAGAAACTTGGCGCATAGCCAACGATTTCCTCATAGCGTTTGCCGACAGCTTCTTCAAAAAGCCTCAACCTTATCTTTGTTGACAAGGGCGATGGCGCAACCACCAAAGCCTGCTCCCGTCATACGAGCACCAAGCACTCCTTCTTGTTCCCAGGCTGTATGCACCAAGGTATCAATTCTAGACCAGTCACTTGGTAGTCATGCTCCAAAGGATACGTGGGAAGCATTCATGAGACGGCCAAAGCCTTCCAAATCACCTGCTTCAAGCGCCTTGCGTGCTTGGAGGGTCCGTTGGTTCTCAAGTACAGCATGACGAGCCCGTTTGATGCGATTTTCATCCTTGATCAAGTAGCTGTAAGCATCAAAAGCCCAGAGATCCAATTCCCCTAAGGTTTGGATGTCTAGTTTTTCTTGGAGTTCAGAGACGGCGGTTTCACATTCTGCACGGCGTTCATTGTATTTGGAATCCGCTAATTCCCGGCGTTTGTTGGTATTCATGATGACCACGACATTGTCTTTAAGGTCGAGCGGTACCAAATCATATTCTAGGGTGTTGGTATCGAGATAAATAGCCCGTTGATCAGCCCCCATACCGATGGCAAATTGGTCCATGATACCAGAATTAACCCCGATGAAGTGATTTTCGGTTTGTTTCCCGATCTTAACCAGATCTAAACGATCTAACTGAAGATCATATAGTTTCTCAGCGATGACGCCAATCAAGAGCTCAAGGGAAGCTGAAGAAGAAAGACCAGATCCATTTGGAATATTGCCGTAGACATAGACGTCCATGCCGCTATCAATGATGTGACCAGCTTCTTGCAAGAAGTGGAGCACACCTTTTGGATAGTTGGTCCAGTTGTGCTCTTTTTCAAAGTGGAGGTTTTCAAGTGGGACTTCAATGATCCCCTTGTCTTCAAAGTTTCCTGAGAAGAAACGCAAGACCTTATCTTCACGCTTTCTTGCTGCCCCGTAGGTACCAAGCGTAATGGCTGCTGGGAAGACATGCCCTCCGTTGTAGTCTGTGTGTTCACCGATCAGATTAATCCGTCCTGGTGAAAAGAAGGTATGATCAGCCTTCTCGCCAAAGACAGCCTGAAACTTTTTCTTGTAGATCTTGAGACGTGATTGATGTAGTCATGAGAAACTCCTTTTAGTTTTTGTAAACGTTTTTATACTTTGTATTATAATCGATGAAAAGTAAAACTTCAAGTATTTTTTTAGTAAAATTTTATTTATTTTTATATTGTCTTCAAAAAGCTTACAATAGAGCTTTTCCTGCCCTATCTCGACCTCTTATACTTTTCTATTTTGAGTTAATTTTTAGTAAAGTTTTACTATCTCAATTGGGAGTGACCCAATTGAGATTCTTCATTCCTTAGTTTTTCTTTCTTGGATAGACAAAAGATCCAAGGAAGGTTAAGAGGCTGACACCCATAAGGGCTAGGAGGTTCTCGGTTTGCCCGGTTTTTGGCAATACCGATGAAGCAGGACTAGCGGATACACTTGCAGGAGCCTGAGCAGTGTCATGTGACACAGAGACCGGAGTAACTTGTGGTCTATCAAGAGAGCTTGCAGTTTTCTTGCTTGCTAAGAAGGACCTGTGTCTCTGTGTTTCCAACCACTACTGGTTTTGTCTGATGGGTTGGATCTAAAACTGGTGAAGTTGGGTCTTGGGCTTCTGGTGTTGGTAATGGTGTTGGTAATGGAGCAGGTGCTGGATAGAAGAGACCATGACCAATACGGTAAGCATACTCTGTTCCCGACATTTTTCCATCTACAATTTTTGGAATATCCACCGGTAAGGTACCTAGGTGTTCCTTGCCATTGAAGATGACTTCCACTCCTGCAGGAATATTAGGACCGAAGGCATTGTCTGGTTTGAGGGATTCTGTCGGATCCATTCCCTTATTTCCATAGACTGCTAGAATAGCTTTGGCTGCTGGATAGTTGGCTACATCATAAGGTTTCGAGATGGAAAGGACAGCTGCCTTCTTATGGTTGGTGTTGGCATAATGGACGATATCAGTTGGGATCTTGGTTCGCCAGAAATTTTTATCCAGTTGCCCTTCATAACCGATCTCTGAAATCACTACGATGTGAGTGGCTTTTTCGAGGTCTTCTTTTAGACTATCAAGGGTGGATTCCTTGGTGAAGTTCTTGGCCACAAAGGAGGTATCTTTTGGAAGCACCCCATCCGCGATTAAGCGACGCATGCCCAAATTTAGTCCAGGGACTTCATTTTCAAACGCTCCTAGGAGGAGGACATGATCTCCTTTTTGAACCTTAAATGGCAAGGTATGGTCTTCATTTTTTACAACCGTCACCGCTGCTGCCGCAATCTTGCGTTCCAAATCACGGTTGAGGGTAGAGCCGACTGCTTCTTCTGCTTTTTCAGCTGTCCGAGCACTCGGATCAAAATTCAGGACCCCACGTTTTTCTTTGAGGGTGAGAATCCGACGAACTGACTCATTTAAACGTTCTTCTGAGATGTCACCCGTTTGCACCGCACGCACCACTTCATCGACAATGGTATCAATCTTGCTTAAATCGGTTTTACTGCGAAGGGTCGTTGGCATCAAGACCAAATCAACTCCTGCCTTGATGGCCATTTTTACAGCTTCGACTTCACCGAAGTTCTTAGCGATAGCATCCATTCCCATGGCATCAGAGACAATCACGCCCTTATAGCCGTATTTCTTCCGTACCAAGCCCGTTAAAATATCATCAGAGAGTGTCGCTGGAACATAAATTTTCTCACCAGTTTCTTTTGACACAACCTGATCTTTTTCAATTTGTGGGTATTGGATATGGGCCGTCATCAAGAGGTCTACGCCAGCATCCATGGCTTTTTTGAATGGAAGGAGTTCTAATTTTTCAAGTTCGGTAAGAGATTTGTCCACCAACGGGAGACCTGTATGGGAATCGACCGCTGTATCTCCATGACCTGGGAAATGCTTAGCAGCTACAGCGACATTGTAGTCTTGAATCCCTTTCATCATTGGAATTCCTAAGTAAGCAACCCGGTTTGGATCAGAGGAGAAGGAACGAAGCCCAATGACAGGGTTTTGTGGATTATTATTGGTATCTAGAACCGGAGCGAAGTCCACATTCAGGCCTAGTGCAGAAAGTTCACGTCCGATGATTTGACCGGCCTCTTTAGCTAGTTTAGGGATCATTGGTCGCTCCGATCGCCATATTTCCGGGGAGAGCTGTACCGCTACCCAATCGATAGACGATGCCCCCTTCTTGGTCAATCGCTAACAATAGCGGAATCTTCCCGTTATTGGCCTTGTTTTCAATCGCTGCTTTTTGCATATCTTGGGTCAGAGCTAGGGTCTGCTTGGTTTCTTTGACGTTTTCAGCAAAAAGAATGACGCCTCCAAAATCATATTTATCGATCGCATCTGCTACTTCAGCATTGACCTTGGTGAGATCTTGTGGTGACTCCTGACCTGCCTCCTGCCACTTACGGAAGTCCGGCATGATCATTTGCGTAACCTTTTGCTTGAGAGGCATGTCTTCAAGTAGTTTTTCCACTTGAGGAGATGCCGTCTCCGTTGTTGTTTCCGTTGGGGAAGCTGCCGGGACTGCTTCACGATCAGTCACAGTTGACGGTTCTGCTACCCCTTCCTGATTTTTCTGTGGAGGTTTCTGGAGCTGGAGAAGCCACAACCTCTTCGACTGTTGCTGCCGGTTCATTGGCTTGATCCGGTGTTTGAACTGTGTCTGCCTTTGCTGTTTGGACCGATAATAGAGCAAAAGCCGTTAATAGGGCCGCAGATGGATAAATGATCATAAAGCGACCTCCTTTCTTCATGGATATTGTACCATTGTTTTTATAGTTTTGTAAACGGTTGCAATACCTGAAATAAAAATAGGATAAGCGCTTTTTTTCACTTATCCTTTAGTTCATTCCTATTTTTAAAACACAATGTCTTGACCATTTTCTGTCACTTGGTAAGTCC
>BNJV01001290.1_pt1 | contig 11671 bp, 22 predicted proteins | sample 8540591 | NCBI WGS metagenome assembly BNJV01 (sample SAMD00202457, study PRJDB9452) | human saliva metagenome | host: Homo sapiens
TGAGGAAATTAAAAATGGAAAAAGCTAGAAACAAAAGGGAAATAAAGGGAAATGGAGTACCGTACCTATACGCTTTTACTTATGTTCTAAGCTGTCTTGACTTTTTATTATTTTCAAGAATTGAGAGGAGTTTTTATATCTTTGTATTGACAAAACAATATAAACACCCCTCTCATCCACGGACAATATCGGTAGAACTAAATTCTTCCTCCATTTGTCTACGACAAAACGCTGTTACGTATCAAAAAGCGATTTACTGAAGGTCATCCAACGCATCCTCATATAAGCTCAAAACTGGCCACCAGCGCACATGTCTCCAGTCTCGTCAATCTTTTAGCTGCATTACAAAACCGTGTTCGGACATTTCCGCAAATGGTCCAGGAACGGCGAATGGCAGAAGTTGTAGGGCATGATTTTGGAACGGTACAAACCTTTTCTGGACATGTTCTGTGTAGACTTGGACGGCAGCCACACCACTGTCCATCGCGGCGGGGAATGCTATGGCTATCAAGGACGCAAGAAAAGAAAGACCACCAACGGCATATGCACCACTGATAGGCAGGGGAATACAGATTGCTATGTCCACTCCCGTATCAGGCACCCACAACGACCTCCACAACATCTCCGCGGTACTGGGGAATTCTTCACCAAACCTCAAAAACCTCTGCTATCTCCACATCTGGCTCTTTTCAATGCGGATACAGGGTTTGACTCCGCAAAGTTCAGGCGCACATGCCTGGAGCGTGAGGTGTTTCCAAACGTGGCTTCAAACCCCAAAAAGAGAGAGAAAAGAAGATGACGTTTTCTTCGATGAGTTACTCTACGGCCAAACGTATTGTATTGAAAGAACGAATGCATGGATGGATTCGTGCAGAAGCTTGTTGAACAGGTTTGACACTAAACTGAACAGTTAGGTAGCATGGAATTGCCTCGCGTTCATGGTTATTCTAATCAAAATGGTGAAAAGAAAGAAAAAGTTAAGATGAGTTTATTTTCATCACTGATGTTTTATCTTAATGCTAACCCCATATTACTCCTAAGTGGCATGTAGTGTTAAATAACTAAAAATATAATCGAGATTTTCTTGTGTATAAATAAATTCTATAATTTTGCTCAGAATAATAATTTACCTTGATGTATGGAATTACGACTAAACGTAAAAAGAAGAATTTTGGAAAAATTTTAATTTGAGTGTCATCATCCCCTTTTATAAAAATGGAGGAATTTAGACGGGTATTTCCAATTAACAGGAAATACTTTGAAAGAAATGGCATTGAAGTAGTTATTGTTCTTGACACACCAGATGAGCGTGAAGAACTTTTATCCTATATCATGCAATTCCCTATTTATAAATTGGCGGGTTATAATGAATGATAAACCACATGACTGGCGTAATCCTGCAAAACCACTAAACGCTCGGAATACGCCATGCAACGAAGAAATATATCATGATATGTTCTCCTGAAAGCGAAATGCTTACAGACGTTATTTATATTTTACGCAAATCTTTTGAAGACTATTCTAATTATCCACATTACGCTATAGGTAGAGTTTGTTTTGCTGATGAGGAGCAAGTTACATACAAGACATATGATTTCTATCGTTCCATTCCATTTGAAGTATAATGCTTGAGCGCAAACATGCTGAACAAATTCATGGATATGACGAAATGTTATTCAAGTGGGGAGGAGATGATAACAATATTCGGTCTCGTTTAGATATGATTGGGGTTAAAGAGTTATATCTCAGCGAAGCAATGATGATTCACCGTGATTTCAATAATCAAGAGGGGAAAATACGCCGAGGTTCTCCATTTTTCGGATACGCCAAAATCACGTTTTACGTCACTTCTTCTTTCAGGGAAGGCCGTGGCAAACGATGAAAAATTGGGGAGAGGATTTTGATATGGTTATCTATGATTGGCAAGATAATAAGTTCGCAGAAAAACAATTGTATGATTATATCGGTGAGAACTTTATAAAGTGCGCGATAAAAAGAAAATTATAGCCAGGCTGTATACCCAGTATTGCTATTGGTACAAAGTTATAATGAAAGTAAACGAATAACGCGATTTATGGAAGAAGTTTCTGCAAAAATTGATGGAATTATTCTGTTAGATGATGCAAGTACGGATGGTACTTATGATTTGGCAGAAAATAATAAAATAATAATCAAAGTTCAGAAGCGGAGAACTCAATTCAATGATTTAGAAAATCGTAACGTCCTATTAGACTTAGCTGCTTTTTGTAAAGTATAAAATAGCTATTTTTCTTGATGTTGACGAATTAATTGATGAGCGTTTTTGCGATTTTTCATACATATATATATGAAGATGAAATAGATGCGTATTTGATACCCTTTTATACATTTATGGGATAATGAGGATACTTACAATGCTCAATATCCAAACTCAATAAATGGGTTGTGTTTCAGATATAAGATGTTTAGAAATATTGGACACACCCAAATATCTTTCAAAAACAGGAAAATTGCATTTTCATCAAGTTCCAACATTTGCAAAAACAGGAATTGCGGATAAGTTACTTGTAAAACATTTGGGGGTTTTAACAAGAAATGATCGTAAAAGAAAAATATGAGTTTTATAAAAAGGAAGACGTTGAAGGGTGTCAAACCAGCTATGAACATTTTGGTGAAAGTGTAACCCTCAGTCTTACTCGAAGTAAACAAAAATATCCGCAAGTAAGCTATATGAGTTGTCAAACCATTTAATTCCGCATAAACCATGGATGCTTGTATAATTCAAACAATTAAAGATTCATTCAAATATAATATATTGTATGAATCCGTTTTTCAGATGATGAATGATGTCGCCGAACTTACTGTGTCAAATAATAATTATGATGCAGAATGTTTAATCAGTGTAGGAAATCTTACAACAGAGATAATTACAAGAAACGAACAAACAAATGTGTTGTGATAAGATTTCTATTCCGCTCAGATATCTCTAATAATTTCTATACAGATGAAACTTTAATCAATTATACATTTTGGGTAAACGATTTAGATATTAATATATTGTATCCTTATTTGCAAACATCAAGTAAGATAGGAATACCTTTCAATTTACATGCGAAAGAGCTATACATACAAAAAGAAAGAAAATGCAGAGTCTGACATCTATGTAAATATTGAGAAACACTATATGCAGATAGTGCGTTATTTAAAATTCTAAGAACACTAAACCGATTAACACACTATGACATTGATGTGTGTAGTAGGAATAAGGATTTTGTAAATTTCATGAATGCCAATGTCCACATAGAGGATAGCTTCTGTGCCATTGAGGAGCACGTAAAAACCAAAATCGTTATTGGCGCAGGATATCCTATACTGTACGCAATAAAAATATAGGAAACCTTTTATCATAGTAGGTGAACGTGGTTATGGAGGTATACCTAATTCAAAATAATATCAAACATTATTTCAGAGAGTTTTTCCAGGGGGCTATTGGAGGGAGATTTGATGGACCTTTACCTGAAAATTTAGTTTATGAAGATATTCAGAGTATCCAAAATGATGAATATGATTATTCGGCGGAAATCGGAGAAATTCTTTCTTCCTATATAGAAAAATATGTTTCATGAGGTGAAAAAAATCATAATCTCTATCATAAAAGCTAATCAGAATGCTAACGATGTGAATCTTCAATTTAACTCAGACTATACAATTATTGAAGGTAATGGTCATTATTGGTTATTAAATAGGTTTACAAGATTAATCATCAAAAAGTTAGATTCATCTGAAATGAGTTTTTAAAAATATTACATAGAGCCTACTCAAGATATTGAAAAATAAAACCTCAATTATCAGAGGATAAGATAATCGAATTAATAGATAATAAAGTTTTACTTCAGAAGGCTATATGCAATTTAGCAATATTCAATTATTAATTTTTAATTTTTTTACAAAAATGAAAAAGGAATTTGAGATCCAAGAGTTTGTTGACAAATTAGAAATGACAGTTTTAACTGAAGAGAATTCTATTTTGTTAGACGGGATGGTAGGGAACCAGTGGCAGCAACACTGTATTTTTGTAATACAGATTCTTCTTGTAATGAAGGAAATAACTGTCACGGAGGTAATTGTGTCGCAGGTTGCGGTGGCAAATAATTATCATTTATAGTTGCCAAGCTAATAACCTAATGGTTATTAGCGACAAATATTGGTTAGGCTATGAAGTACAGCAAATATAATATACAGATTAACATATCTAAGACAATAGATATTATCTATAATCTCTTTCTGATAAATTCATTTTTCCTGAGAAAAAGGTTCATTACAGGCAGATATTAAAAGTATAGATTCTACTCTCAAAGAGAACTTAGTTTTGGGAGGATTTATTGTTGAAAATGATATAGACGAGACACAGCTATGTATTAAGAAAGCACGTGAGATTGAAAAAGATATGACAAAAACACACTTAATACTTAATCCTACGATAAATTGTAATTTTAGATGTTGGTATTGTTATGAAAAAGCATGTGCCATCCAAAAATGTCAGAAAGGACGATTAAATGTGTTGAAAAATTTATAGAGAATTCTGTAAAAGGTCGAAAGCCTTAATAATATCTTTCTTTGGCGGAGAACCATTATTATACTATGACGATGTAATTCTCCCAATATTAACACGAGCAAAGGATATAGCTTGTAAAGAAGGAATTGTTTTTACGTCAATTGTACCACCAATGGTTCTTTGTTCAACTTAAAAAGAATAGGTGAGTTAAAAAGGCTAAATTTTAACTTTGCACAAATAACCCTTTGATGGGAATCGTGAGATACATAATAAAACTAGGCATTATGCTAATGGAATAGGTTCTTATGACAGAATTATTGAGAATATAAAAGAACTTGTAAGACAACATATACACATAACTCTTCGCATCAATTATACGAAAGAGAATATAAAAGCGTATTGGATATTCCTTCGATTTTAACGATATAACATTGGAAGAGAAAGCTTATATTTCCGTTTCATTCCATAAAGTTTGGCAAGAAGGCGAGGTACATTCACAAGAGATTGATAGAGCAATAAATGCATTCCAAAGAGAGGGATTTAGAGCATCAAAAATTTATATTTGGCCAATATTGTTATGGAGATTTAAGAAGTAGCGCAGTGATAAATTACAATGGAGACGTGATGAAATGTACAGCCGTGGATTTTGAAGAAACAGAAAGAGATGGTTATTTGAATGAGGATGGGGATATTATTTGGGAAAAATGACAGCTTAGAAAAACGGATGTACTCTAAATTTTCGAATAAACCTTGCTTGGAGTGTAATATATTGCCATTATGTCATGGAGGTTGTTCTTCTAAACCTCTTCAATTCGGTAGTGATTACTGTATTCTGAATTTTTGATGAAACTGAAAAGTAAATGTAGTATTAGAAAAACTTTTATATAATATAAAGTTCAGATGGAATAGAATGATAGAACTCAATCATTTTTTCTCATTAACTATATAGAACTCTTGTTCTCAATTATACTAACAATAAAAATTAGGCTATGCGAAAGATATTTTTTTATTTTGGCTATGTTATTGCAATCCATATTCTTGCATGCATATGTAGTAAAAAGGATTTGTGGTTGATGAAAAAGGGTAAGCCGATACGGAAAGCCTTGGTTATTGGACGTAACAGTATGAAGAAGGTGGTTGTCGAGGGTTGAAACCGACCCGTCGGGGAAGTTTTTCATCGGCAAACGTCACAGATTCTATATTGGCAATCGAAATATCAAAAGAGGATTATACCACGGTCTACATCAGAATATCGGGAACTGACGGTGAGTTTGTAGATTTGGGTACAATAGAACTTAAACCCATGGAGGTGAATTTGGGAGAGGTGGTTGTCACAGCCCAAACGGTCATTCAAAAGCCGGACAGGTATATCATCATCCCGTCAAGAAAGGAGTTGGATCAGGCAGCCAACGGTTTGTCACTGTTGAGCGACATGCAATATAAAATGCCGGGATTGACGGTGAACGAGTCTTTGCAAACGGTTCAGGTCGATAATGCGACACCTGTTTTTAAGATTAACGGAAGACCGTGTAGTCTCAAGTCATTTCTTGGCATTAAACCCGCAACGTATCTTACGTATTGAATACCATGACAATCCTGACGTAAGGTATGAAAACCGCAGGGTGATTAATGTGATACTCAATCCGAGAGGTGATGGGGATCGGTCATCGCCAATGTGCTGACAGGGACTAATGCAGGTTTTCTCAATGGCAATATTGGTTTGGGGTATTATCGCAAAGAAATCCGAATGGGAACTCAATTATAGCACCAATTGGAGAGATAACGATGAGAGGAAATAAACTCTTCCAGTGAGTTTTCTCGGACGGAATGCTCCAGTCTTGAGAGAAAGAAACGGAATACCCGGCGACTTCCGCTACTGGTGGAATACGATATCATTGGGTTATACCTATATGCATGATCCTAATACGGTTTTTTGTGGCAAAGGCTGGTTTTGGAATTGAGAATCAAAAGATGGATGAAGATTCATGGAACACGCAGCAATATATGGGTAACCTGTCACAATATCAGAACCTGACGCACAAAAAAATTGAAATATTGTCCGTCCACAATTGATTTGTTCTTCAAAAAGCAGATAGACGAAACACAATACATTGAAGCCAATGCGTATGGCATATATGGGTCGGGCGATTATAACCGCTGATACATCAACTTATATCAAAGTCCGTTGCCCGATGATTCCGTACTGTCGCTAACAAACGATAAGTCGTGGCGTTTAACTGCCGATATTATGTATTCTAAAACCCTCAAGAGCCTTGTTGCAGCCTTTGGGAATCAAGGAGTATTATAACAGTACCGACAACGAACAAACAGAGAATGGGATTTTAAGTAAGGGTAAAATCACTCAGAACAGGCTGTCGTTGTACGGTCAACTCCAGGGAAAAATCAAGCGTTTGGGTTACAGTCTAAGTGCTATCGGCATTTACAATCATGCCAACAACAACTCTTACAAGACAGATGCTGTAAGGCTGAAATCAAACATCGTTGTCAATTATCCGCTATCACAACGTCTCGACGTTGAATTATCTGCTGATGCTTGAACCGTCGCTGCCGTCAGTTACGCAACAGTCTACCCTGATACAAAGGGTTGACGACATTACCATCCGACAGGGTAACCCAGACCTGAAACCGTCTTCCCTATATTAGGAACAGGGTGTATGTACGATATGCCGATAAACGTTTTTACGGGTTCCTTGTGGGCTTCTTACAGCAGGACACAGAAGCCTATCTACTACGCTTATAGCTATATCAGTGATGTTTCAAGTCCGTATTATGACATGTTTATGAGTCGCCCCATTAACGGACAGCACAACGACCAATTCAATCTTGAGTTGAACTTAGCGGCACAAGAACTTTTCGGGTTTGCGACAGTATGGGGGAACGTAGGTTGGAATAATTTACATATCACCATGACGAATAAGATTTATGTCAGGAACCGGCTGTACGCATCCCTGAATGGGGCGTTGTCTTTCGGAAATTGGCTCATAACTGCTATGTATCAGATACAGCCCGACTATAATTTGTCAGGAAACTCATACAGCACAAAGGATAGGTGGAACACAATCAAGGTTCAGTATAAGCATAAGAACTGGCTCTTTTTCACTTACAGGGGTGAACATGGTCACAAAGCGAGGCAGTGTTTATGAGAATATCGTCGTATCAGACATCCACCCCGAAGAATACAGCCAATGTATCAGGGACAATGCTAATATGCTGTTGTTGGGCGTGAGTTATAGACTTGATTTTGGCAAGAAACGAAACAATACCAAACGTTCCTTGAACAATGAGGGAATAGAACGAGGAATTGATATTAACTATTAAAATTAAATTTTTGAAAAATTTAAATTATTTTGGCAAATGGAGAGCACAGACTGTGGAGCTGTATGCTTGCAGATGCTCTGTGCATTCTATGGAAAGCCTATTTCGCTACAATATATAAAAGAGGGTCTTAGCATATCTCGTATTGGCATAACAATCAGAGATGTTAAGACTAGAGCAACAGAATTAGGTCTTAATACGATTGTTGCAAAAGCAACTTTGCAACAAATTGTTAAGATGCAGTCGCCAGTTATTCTACATTGAATAACAATCATTTTGTTGTGTTATATAAAGTTAAAAAGAACGAGATGATACCTATTCGTATTATATTGCTGATCCTGCTAATGGAAAAAAATAAAATTTACAGAAAAAGAGATAAAGAGATACTGGCTTGAAGAAAAAGAAGATGGGATTGTGATACTTTACTCAACCAACAATATGAAACAAGTTTTCCCAAAGCATGATTGGTCTATTGCAGTGTCACTTTTTAAAAATATGTAACGTCTAAAACGAAAAATATATAAATCTCTTGTATTACTAATAATTTCAATGTTATGTAGTTGGATGATTCCTTATTTATATCAATCAATCATTGATAAAGGAGTTGTGGAAAAACCTTCATACTATATTGAGATTATCCCTTGTTCAGCTATCTTTCTTTTTGGGTTATATATTGTCCAATACTTTTTAGTTCAATTATATTGAGCAAAGTTAATTTCAATATTGGTATAGAATATGTCGGAGAGTTATTGGAAAAATAATGAGGTTACCAATGAAATGTTTTGACACAAAATTAAATACAGAGTTTATACAACGATTAGATGACTTTAATCGAATCCGTTTTTCTTAACGGAAAATGTAATCAATATCGTTTATTATTTAATAAACGCAGTTGTGTATTTTGTGTTATTGTCTTACTATAACTGGAAAGCAGTTATAGTTTTTTTGTTGTGATGTCTTTAATTGTATTCTTATGGGATTCATATTTTCTCCATGAACGTAAATTTATAGACTATTCTCTTTTTCAATGCAAGTGCAAAGAATCGAAATCTTTTATATGAGCTAGTAAATAATATGCCTGATATAAAAATTAACAATGCTCAGAAAAATGTAAAATGGCAACAAAACCAAAAATATATAAATGATTTGATGATACGACAAATGTCATTAAATTATAAACAGAATGTGGGAAGAAATACCATTAATCGCCTGCGAGATATAGCTATATTATGTTATTGTTGTATAATTGCAATCAATGGAGATATAACTATTGGTATGCTTATGAGCATAAGTTATTTACTAGGACAATTAGGTGGTCCGATTGAACAAATACAGAATCTTGTGACGCAATATCAGATGTTTAAGGTGCACTTAGCTCGTTTTGTCAGAAGTACAGCAGAAAGAGGAAGAAACGGTAAATGCAAGTAAAAGAGATTGAAATGATTAAATATGGAATAGCAATAAAAATATTACATTTAAAATATGAAGGAAGTTTTAACACGAATATTTTTTTGAGAATTTATCCATAACTTTCCCTTGTAATAAAACGACAGCAATTGTAGGTAATAGCGGTAGCGGAAAGACGACTCTAATTAAATTAATACTTGGGTTCTATTTTCCTCAACATGGCGAAATAGAGATAGATAATATATCTATCACACAAGTCGGAATAAATAGTTGGAGAAAACTGTGCGGTGTTGTATTACAAGATGGAAAAAAATATTTAGTGGAACTATCGCTGAAAATATAACATTAGGATCAGATATAATAGATGAAAAAGGATTGAGTCTGTTTCTAAATTAGCTTGTATTGATGAGTTTATACAGAAACAGCCAGGAAAGTATATGATGAGAATAGGTTCTACAGGAATAGAACTTAGTCAGGGGCAAAAACAACGGTTATTGATAGCTCGTGCACTTTTACAAAGATCCTCAATTATTAATCTTTTGATGAAGCAACGTCAGCTCTAGATACGATAAATGAACGTTGTATTATGGATAATCTCAATGGTTTTTCAAAAATAGAACAGTAATTGTTGTTGCACATAGACTAAGTACAGTTGTTAATGCAGACAATATCATTTTTCTGGACAATGGAGTGATTGCAGAACAAGGGACTCACAAAGACCTAGTGAAAAACGAGGTAAGTACTATGAATTAATCAAAAATCAATTAGAGTTAGAAAAATAATGCAAACTATTCGTGATACCATGCTCTTATAAATTGATATAGAGCCCTTTCTTTATAAGATTTTCAGAGTGTTCTTTGTTTTTGATTTGAAACTGCCAGAGTAACACGAAAGCCTGTATTGGTTTGTTAAACTTTATTATCGTATGTTATTTGAAATGCCAGTCGCTATAATTTCACCCGTTGGCGGAATTAATTGAGGACGTATTTGATTTGTCCGATAGGCCTTCCGCCAATGTAGTTGACATACTGCGCAATGGTTAGTGCGCATATCTTGCCGATTATCCCAAATTGGTCATTAGAGATTTTTGGAGAGCGAAGTGTTATGAATTACTATCAGTTATTGAAGAAAATATATTACTTCACTCATTATAATTGCTATATATCTTGTGTTTTTCTGACAAAATGAATGCGAAATTTTCTAATGACCAATTTGGGATTATTCGTGCAAAACAACCCACCTGTAATCTTTGCGTAGTTCCTAATGGTTATGAACTGGCCTACAAGCTGCGAGAAGACGGTCTCAATCCTTTTTCTGGCCTTTGCAAAAGGTACGAAGGTCGGTTTCCAGTCCTTTCGGTTAAACCTGTAGGGACATTCGAGCCTGATGTGCACCGTTTCAAAGAGGTCTAACCGGACATCCGCCCTGAGATATCCCTTTGTCGCAATAAATGCAACAATATCGGTAGGTGAATTTCACGTCCTTCATATAATGGATGTCGTGCACGCTAGCCTTGGAGAGGTCGTAAGAGTGGATGACGCCACTGACGCCGCAGAGCGCATGGAGCTTGTAGCCGAAGTCTGGGGGCTAGGGGTGAAGTCGCCGGTCCGCCCCCCATACTGCAACGCCCTCCCTTGCCAACCGACACACCTCTATCGGCTTAGAGTCCACGATGAAGAAGTTCTCCCAACTGTCAATCTCCTGGGCAATCCTCTTGCGTATCGACTCACCCAAATGTGCAGCCTGTTTCCTGCAGTCGTTGAACTGCCTGCGGAAATGAGGTTTGTGAAACGCCCGGCATATTCGACCAGCCATAGTCGAAAAGCCATTTCTCGCTGTCGATCCCTCTGTTTCGGCAGCCTCGGCCAAGACCAGGACCTCCAAGTCTGAGAATTTGGGGACTGGGCCGCGCCTAGGACATTGCCTTTCCCGTCCACTAAATTGTACGAGAATTTCTTGTATATATTAAGAATTTTGACGAACTTTGTATACAGGTTGTGCATAAGGAGGTTTAGCTTATTGTTCTTTGATACCACTAAGTTACTAAAAAAATCATCCACATGCACAATTTTTGATGTTATCGTTTTTGAAAAATTAATTCCGCCAACGGGTTAACTTTATTTTATTAAGTGATACAAGCCTGGATTTTTCTTTATCCTTTCTATCTCAATATCTACAATTGATATTATATCTTCTTTTCACCTTACGATAGTTAGCTTCGATAATCTCTTTGAGATTGTCTGAGTCATCTTCGTTTTTGAAAATCAGCTATCACAGGGATAGGTTGGTAGATTTTTATTTCTGCTGATACCTTGGCACTATCTACCACAATTTCTGCGTGGAACATTTTTCTGGTCAATACGCTCGTCGAAGTTGTCGGATACAGCTCCTACA
>BNJV01001939.1_pt1 | contig 11652 bp, 14 predicted proteins | sample 8540591 | NCBI WGS metagenome assembly BNJV01 (sample SAMD00202457, study PRJDB9452) | human saliva metagenome | host: Homo sapiens
TGTAATCAAATAGTTGCAAAGTAAGATTTTTAAAAAGGTGCTTAATTGGACTTCAAAAGGGCGTTAATAAGACCTCAAAAGGGCATCTTTTGCAAGCCAAAAAGAGCGTTATTAGCAAGCTGTTTGGTGGTCTTTATAAAATCAGCATGTGATTACCGCCAACAAAGTTTCCTGTTGCTGTACGTGAGAGAACCTGATCAGGTTCATCCTTAAAACTTTCCTCTTGAAGTTTAGACAATTGTGATGAACCAGAATTATCCAGATTATCACTACTACAACCTGTAAAGATGGTGGTTGCTACTAGCAACACACCAAGACCATTGAACATTTCTTAATCATAATATTTCTATTTTTAAATTTAATGCTGTGTTAAAGGTATATTCCAATACTCAATAAAAATAATAGTGTTTCACACTAGTGTGCTTGAAGCCTATATGCTTCAAAGTAAAGCTGTAGAAATCTTAGATGGACTTGGAGGATAAAGATTGAAGAAAAAAGGGCCAATATGGATATAAGAAAAAGGATTTCACGTTGATAAGCATGAAATCTTTTTCTCTATTTCCATTTAAAGTAGCCCTATTTACCAGGACTACCTTGCTTCTTCCCCAGAACTAATCTCTCCTCAGTATAATAGGTCCTCACATTGATTTTCTTTCCAGACTTAACTGAACGAACAGAATAACCTATTGGCACTGCAGAGTTAACCAAGTCGCCCGGCTCTGGAACTTTCAAGTAGTTGATTAAATCATCGAAGCTACTGATCTTACTGATATTGTTTGGTGATCCACCAAGCACAACAACCTGAATCTGTTTATTGTTAAACATCTTCGTAAGAGTCTTGCTAGCTGTCGTGTTAGCCCCTGCACTGACCTTACCAAAGCCCAAGGTTACACCTGCTGATACGGTATTCGTAACAGAATCTTTATCCATGTTGGTGTCAATAAGCATGTATACAACACGGCCATAATCCACATTACTAACATATACAGGAGCATACTTCCCATTGCTTATACCAACGAATCTACCCCAGTCATCAGCTTTTAGAGGGTTAACGCTAACACTATAGAACTGTTGCTTAATCTGTACAAGAAAATGATGCTTCGTGTTAGAATGATATCTTGATCTATCGTAGTCAAAATTAGCTTTTACAAGCTTCCCTAGTCCACCAACATCTATATGCAAGTGGAACGATTTATTAAAGCTCTCCGCTGTAGTTACATCAGTAGCCTCATAGTTTAGGAATGATGGGGCATTCTTTGTATCTGGTGCAGGTACTCCGTCTTTCCCGTAAAGCATGTCGTTAATGCTCTGCCGTACATTGCTAAGAGTAGGGACAATTGTTCTTGATACCGCATAATTAGTACCTCTTAGGGTACTAGAAAGAGTAATCGGTTGTACATTGTCAACATGTAAAGTTACATATTCATCGGCCATAAAGAGGTCACCATCAAGAACACTACCTGGATAAATCTCTTCTTGGTTGATATTCTTGAATATTCCTAAATCTGACACTTTCTCTGCTTTCTGGACTTCTTCCAGATACTCCTTTTGATTACCAACAACATTACCAGTTGCTGTACGAGTTATAACCTTTTCATGGCGATCCTGGAATTCTACATTCATTAGAGTTCCTACTTGTGTAGAGCTGCTGTCATCATTACTATCATCACTACTACAACCTGTGAATACGGTGGTCGCTGCTAGCAGAACACTAAATGCTAATGCTATTTTCTCCATAAAAAAATATTTGTTTATTATTAATTCTTTTCGTTCTTTTATAGGAATATTCCAATACTCTATAAATACTGAATCGGCAAACTGTGTCTCACTGAGTTTTTGTTGCCTTCTGAATCTTTAGACGAGTGATAGTTTTGACGTTGACACTTGGAGCTCTTCTCTTTGTAACGCCTGACTTGTAAAAAAAGAATAGGAGTACATAATTCAAAAATCACTGATAAGTCTGTATTCTTGTCCACCATAATCAACATCGCAGTTAAAATACTTGTTCGCTTTGCGTACTTAAGAATTTGTCATACCTTCGTTCCCCACCGTCTACTTCAATATAGAAGTCGTTTTCGTGTTTTTGATGCATGACTTCCTATACCAATAACTCCACTACTTCCTCTTCTTAGGACATTATCAATCCACCATGCTGTAATCCTAACGGCATTAAAATTGTTTTCCTTGGTTACGGCAAAGGTTTGATTGCCGACCTCTTTCTTGAAGGAATAGTTGTGCTGGAAGCTACCCGGAATCTTTGGAACGATGATAAGGACGTATTTTCCAAGGCTTGAAAGAATGACAGAGTCGCCCTTTAGCAGATTAAGACTATCAAGATTAAGCTTATTGCTGTCATTCTCAAGTGCTGACGTATACGATTCTTTGCTTAAAAAGTAAGCTTTATAATCATAGTTCAGTCGTTCATGGTGATCAGTGTTCTTGCTATTCAGAGAGAAAACGTACTTGGCACCACGGCTACTGTGGGCATCATTCAAGTTTAGGTCATACAGGACACTGTCTCCTGTCTGAATGTTATTCAGGTTTCTTTCTGGATGTGCATCAAAATTGTTTTCTAGCGAAAGGTACAATCCTTCTCTTTCCTGGTCGGCACTAAGGTCGTCGTCATTTCTACAGGAGCATATGCCAACAACAACTATTAAACCCATTAATAGTTTCAGCCAACTAAAACTTTCATTTCTTGTTTTCACTTCTCACTCGTTTTGTTGTTTACATTCTTTAGCGGAAGTCACATAGAATCATGATAATAGAGTGTCATGGTAGAATAAACTTCGTGACGCAAAAGGTAAATAAAGTTTTTAGAAATTAAAAAGAAATATTTAATGATTTATAATATATTAATTCAACGTGTCCATTTTTCTAGCTAAATTTGTTTTTGCATGTTATTTTTCTTTATTTTAATAATTTTATCGCTGTTTACGTATCCCTGAATATGGTTTTTGTGTCATCCCATTTCTATAAATAAAGAGGCTGTATGTAAATATTTCCTCATGCATTCCGCCTTTATTTTTTGCAGAATTCTGAACTGGAAGCTTAGCATGTTGCATATACTCAAAGGAAAAGTGAATAAAACTAGAAGATCGTTTTTAGAAAATGAATAATTATGATAAAAAAACAAGGATAGAAGGAGTAAAATCTGGAGTAGGTTTATGCTTTGTTCGCAATGTGGAGCAAGGAAAGCAAACGCTAAGGATGGATAAAGTAAATCAACTCCTTGACTTGTTCAACTACGAACTTACGCCTGCCAAGAAACAATGAGAACTATTTTTATATTATACTCTCTTTATAAATGTGTTCTCTACATTCTTATTCAGTAAAGGTTCCAGATGAAAAAAGAGAGGCTTGGTGTTGTTACCAGCCTCTCTTTTACTTAAATTATTGTGGGAATCTATTCAAATGCCTTTACCTGCATGCCTACATAACGTTCATAGTAACTACGTACATAGACATTATTTAATTCCGTCGCATCTGTCGCAAAGCGAAGACAGTTGGCTGATATGACTTTACCATAAGGTTGACTTCTGTCACCATCGTTAACTGGATTTGGTGTACTTGCCCAGTAATAGCCTTTAACTCCTAAACCGGTTAATTTCCCATCAACGTATTGTCCAAGTGCAGGAAGATAGAAATAACTACTTCTTACTGATGCTTCTGGTTTGCCAAAGTTTGATACAGTAAATTTAATATCTTTACCTGAAACCCACGTAGCGGTACCTGTATAGCTTTCCGTAGAACTAAAATGTGAAATTTCGCTCTTTTTCTTTAGCCAGATTCCTCCTGCATAAAGATGGTTTGCAAATACCCATAAAGTTTTGTCATCCAACTTTGGAGATCCTCCACCAATATACCATGTAAGTGCTTCGAAGGTCGGGGCATCCTTGCATGAGTTTATAGCCTTTGTCTGGACTTTATCCGTGAATGTAGTATTGTACCATCTTGCGTCCGCTGATGATGTTGCATAGTTTGCATTTTCAGCGTCGTTGAGTAAAGGCTGACTGTTCGCATGCCCATCCCAATAATTGTTCACTGCATCCCACATGTAATATTTGTTCTTGCGAGAAGTATATGTCGCCATGCCAAGGTCAGTACTGATTTTCTGATTCTTTCCAGCAGTACATGTTTTACCACTATATGTATATGAAATAGTGCTTTTTGTACCAGTTACGGAATCATATAGAGAATAAGTAACCTTAAAGGTTGAGTAAGTTCCTGGAGCTACAACCATTATGGCTGCATTCTTAGATGCTGTAGCGGTAGTAGGAATAGGGAAACCAGTTTCTGAACTTGTTCCGTTCAAAGTCAAGGTTACGCTGTTAGAAGAAGAAGAACTAATTGCAGTTCCTAAACCGCTGTCGCTAAAATTGAACGTTCCAGCAAGGCTTTCACCGTTAGCCACTGTAACATTGATTTGTGTTACTACAGCAGAAGCAGCCAACTCCTCTTTTGAGTAGTATGGCATAAATGTTATGTACGAAGCCCTCATGACTGAGATTAAACTTATAGGATCCATCTGTTTGGCGTGTTGCAGTACCGACACCGCAGTCTCCAACAGTTCCTAACTGAGTCGCATTGTTGGCTTCGTCCTGATTCTGACTTGTTGCTATTGTAACAGTGTTACCTGAAGAGCTTGCGTTCCCTGTGTATCTAACAGGATAGCTCGCTGCCGTATAAGTTCCATCGAAATAGAACTTTGCAGAAGCTGCTGTTGTTGATGTAATATTGTTGGAACTACTTGCTGTTAGTGTAGAACCACTCTTTACCCAAATGTTGTCGTTTGTAGTCCAGTAGAAATTTACCCCTGAATCATAAACGCCTGAGGTACGTGTCTTAGCCTCTGAGGTAATAGAGAAAGAAGTCTTACCTGTTAAATCCTTATTCTCAGCACCATTGCCAGAATCCGCGTCACTTACATTGTCATTAGAACAAGCCGTCAGCCCCAAAAGTAAGCATGTAGCAAACAAACTTGTGAATTTGTTAATCTTCATAATTCTTATTGATAATTATTTTGAGTTAATCTGGTTCAACATCAAACGTGTTACTGTTGTCATCTTCTGCCTTTTTTGTGATCAGACTCAAAGGGTGAGTTTGTACCCATGATTGGTTCTGCTGATACAGGAATAACTGAAAGCTCAGGGGCAACAGTATTCCTTTTTACATAATTTTTTTCTTTTGCATATCTGTTTTATATGATTATATCCTCTCTAAACTACATGCGGCATCTCTGTAAATCACATTATTTATTGATAGATGTCATCGAATTAGTAGGGCAAAAAGTATTTATATTTTTAGATAAACAAGTTTACCTCCTCTAATTTAAATAATAAAAAGTTATATTTACAAAATATTAACCAATACTTCTTGTCTTCTGCTACATTTTTGGCGCATAGGTCACATTTTTTTACCATAAGTCTCTTACATCAAAACTATTCGATAAAAAAATATAGCTGCCAGAAAGAACTTGCCTTCTAACAGCTATATGATATTACCTAAAAATCTAATCGTTTACATTTTTCAATTATTTTTATACTTGAGTTCGGGATAAGTTTAGCATGAAAAAAGTTCTAACTGCCTTGATTTTTTTCCACATACACCGGCAGTGCCTCTGGCTTGTTCTCAAAGAAGCAGTATGCTGTAAGGGCAGAACACAAGTTCATGATAAAGTTGTGTATCGAGCGGTGTCTTGAGTGAACAAGGTTGGCTTTTGTTCTTGAGTAGTTCGTTAATGCACTCGATGATGTATCTTTTTCCTCAGCACGATCTTGTCCCACATAGGCATCAGTTTATTCTTCATCTTAGCCTTGAGCCCATGAACGAGTTGGATACCTTGACCGAATAGGCTCTCAAAGAGTTCCTGCTTGATGTATCCTCTGTCAGCGAAGACCTTCCCAAACAAGACCTTTTGCAAACACCGTCCATACCCTGTTATCCCTGTCATCCACATTTGCTCCTGTAAGACAGAACGTTATCACTTCACCAGAATCATTGCAGAGCAGGTGAAGCTTGAATCCATGGCACCAACCCATAGTACCCTTGCCGTCCTTGGCAAGGCTGGCAAAGACCTTATTGTAATATCGTCGTACATTGTGACATACGGGTATCATTGTGCTGTCAACGAACGTTATACCCGTACACTTGCCGAAGGCATAGAGCTTCATGAACAGCATCATCTTAAAGAACACTCTTGGCATGAGTTCAACGAAGCGATTATAGGAAACCGCGTCGGGAAAATCCTGGCGCATCACCCCTTTGACCCAATTCAAATAATACTCCTTGAAATTGCGATATGCGCCGAAATGATAGCATACCAAAATGGTCATAATCTCACTTTCCGAGAGCCTGCCCTTGCGGTTTCGGTAGTGTTTGCCGTCACTGTTATGAGACGGTAGACGCAGGTTTTTTCGCAAATTCGGCACTCAAATTCTTATCAAACTCGTCGATTATACAGAAAAATTTCAGTAACTTTTGTCCTTGGTAATCATCGTTCAAAAAAATTTTGTAATCTATTGATTATCACCTATAAAGATACGAATTTTTGACGAGATTACCAACTTTTAAAAGCCTTTTCTTATCCCGAACTCGCGTATTTTATGTTTTGAACTAATCGGCTCATACATCCCTGATTAGAAACGGACCTATCATTCGACCTAATATATGTGTATGTAAATCTTATATGCGCCACGCTGTTTGTGTTATAAGAAGAAGTGGAGAAAAGAATCCATCAAAACTTATTTTCCTGTCATTGCTATCATCATCTTTAAGCATGTAATCATTTAATATTTACTCTATTACGCGAATTGTTAAAAGTGACAGCAACTTAAAAACTAAAACTAACTGTATATAAATAAGGTGAGATTTTTAGGGCTTTATATCGTGTCAAACACAAGTTTAGGGAAAATCCCCCACCGCATAGGGGAAATCCTTTTCACATGTCTTTTTTTCTTCGTTCCTTTGCATCATGAAAGTTAGGAAATGCTTTTCGAAGTAGTCCGAAACTTGAATAAGAACTTAAAAAGGTAACGATTATGAGAAGGATAGTACTAACCCTCATCGCATCGCTCATAGTTATCGGCGCATCAACAAGCGCAATGAGTTATGAGCAGGCTCGAGTACAAGCACTCTTTCTAACAGATAAGATGGCTTACGAGCTGAATCTGACGGAGGCACAATATGAGGCAGCCTACGAAATAAACTTGGATTACCTCATGAATGTCAACACGGTAGACGACCTCTATGGAATGTATTGGTCACATCGAAACGTAGATTTGAGCTATATCCTCTATGATTGGCAATATCGTGCATACGTTGAAGCAGCATATTTCTACCGCCCACTGAGATGGGATGCAGGCTACTGGAGATTTGGCATTTATGCTCGTTATCCACGCCGCGACTATTATTACTTCGGACGACCATCGTTCTACAACGTTTACAACGGAGCCCACAGCTGGCGAATGAATGGCGGAAGAAGTTGGTATAACGGAAGAGAAATCTTCTACGGCGGAGATTATAACAGCCGATATGGTATGAGAGATTGCTACATACGTGGCGATTACAATAGAGGAGGAAACTACTATTATAACAATGGTCCTACTTATCAAAACGACCGCCCACGCAGTTTCGGCAATCAGCAACGCGGAAACTTTGATGGACCACGTAATTATCAGTACTACGCTCCACGAGAGAGTTCAACACGAACAACGGTTACTCAACCTAACTATGGTGGTAACTTCGGTGGAAGTAGGAACTATGGTGGCGCAACAAGAAGCTATGAGCCAAGTCGCTCATTCGATGCACCAAGCAACAGCTTCGGTGGTGGTGGCGCAACATTTGGCGGAAGCCGCTCAGGTGGTGGAAGCGTTTCAAACGGAAGTAGCTCATTTGGTGGACATAGATAACGACATTAAGATATAATAAATAGACGTTGATTCAATCAGGTTTAAATACTAAGCACTAAGGTTTTAAAAAGATTATAAAGATATTAGACGAATTAAGGTATTAAAGATTGTTTAGCAGTTAGCAAACCAATGAGTAAGACTGCATTCAGACCAAATTAGAGATGTAACAAAGAGAGTTATTTAAATGAAGGAGAGGAATTTCACGTGATGTGAAGTTCCTCTTCGCTTTTTACTATCGGGCGCAATAAGGCTAATTAGGCTTATAGGGCTAATAAGCCTTATAGCTCAAGCACCCTAACCTCAGCATTACTCATTGGCTTCAGCTCATTCATCGGCTTATCAAAGTAAACGCTTTGAATGGCTTTATTGATGATACCATGTCCTACGGCAAGCACCTTCTTATCAGGATATTCTTCCTTCAACCATGTAAGGAAATCCTTGGCACGAGCCTTCAAAGCATCTAAGCTTTCGATATCATCAGGCCATAAAGAAGGGTCATTTAGATTTGCCAAACTGGGAATATGCTTCCCTGTAAACGAACCCCAGTCACGTTCACGAAGCAAGGGAGTCGTCGTAACAGCCTTCCCATGAAGGGCAGCAATCAGTTTGCAGGTATGAATACTACGCTGCAAATCACTTGAAACAAAGGCATCTATCGGTTCATCTTTCAAACGATTTGCAAGTTCTTCAGCCTGCTTGATACCCTGCTCATTCAGTTCTCCCGGTGTCTGTCCTTGCATGATATGATTGGCGTTATCCACCGTCTCACCATGCCTTACAAGATATAATAATGTCATAACTTCATCATTTCTTATTGCAAATAATAAAAAGTCAGGGAGTAAAACACTGGAATAGAGATTATTTTGTATTTTTGCATCCATGAAAGTACTTCAAATATCAGCCATAAGGGCTATTATCGTTTTAGTGACAGGTTTCCTCCTCGTAAGATATCGTGAGGAAACTATGACGTGGATGACCATCACCGTGGGTATACTCTTCCTACTCTCTGGATTGGTTTCTTGCATCGCTTACTATTTTGAAAAGGAGAAAGTAGCTAAGAAAACAGCGAAAGCTGAACAGCAAGAAGCACAACAAGAAGAAGAGAACCTCAAGTCACCTTCCTTCCCTATTGCGGGTGTCGGCAGTATTGCTTTGGGTATCATCCTTGCCGTCATGCCCAACACGTTTATCACATGGGTGGTTTATATCCTTGCAGCACTACTGATTCTCGGTGCTGTCAATCAGTTTATGAACCTCGCTCGTTCACGTCAGTACGCTCGTGTTCCAGTCTATATGTGGCTCTTCCCAACAGTCATCTTGGCGATAGCCATTCTGTTGATTAGTAAGCCAATAGAGACTGCACAACTCCCATTATTGGTTCTCGGATGGGCATTTATGTACTATGGCGTCTTAGAATTCATCTTGATTATCCGCATGTATCTTGTCCGCAAATCTTACGAGAAGGCTGAAGAAGCAAAGGTTGTGACAGGCGACAAGTTGGTTACAGATAATATTGAAGACGCTGAGATTGTAGAAGAATAATCCATGTACTTCTGTCGTTACTCATCACCCCTCGGCAACTTAATACTTGCCGAGGAAGAAGATGCTATCGTTTATTGCCAATGGGAAGATACGATTGACGAACAAAAGGTAGCGAAGTGGACGGAAGATAAGGAGCAAAACAGCGTGTTATTGACTGAGGCTTGCCGTCAATTAACGGAATATTTCACTCATAAGCGTAAGACTTTTAACCTCCCTATGCGATTAAATGGCACTTCCTTTCAGCTACTCGCATGGGAAGGTTTGCGACAAATCCCTTACGGAGAAACGCTTTCTTACGCTGGATTGGCAAGACAGATAGGTCGAGAAAAAGCCGCCCGTGCTGTGGGTAATGCCAATCACCACAATCCTTTAATGGTCATCATCCCCTGCCATAGAGTTGTGGCAAGCAATGGAGAATTAGGAGGATATGCAGGAGGAACAGCCCGAAAAGTGTGGTTATTGGAAAAAGAAAAGGGACAAAACAAATTGTAATGACCGTTCTGATGATTATATAATTTGAAATAATCCAATAAGAAAAGACCATTCCATGTACTCAAGATTGAGGACAAGAATGGTCTTTCTACCTTTCAGAGGATTATAACTTATAGTTTGAAAGCCTACAAATAATCAGTATCTATTCTGATATTCTTGATTAATAATATGATTCTTTACCTCTCCCATCGTAATCTGTATATACGACCAGGCTGCGGATTAGCACAACAATAAGAATACATTTTGCTTCCCTTATCAAAAGGAACACTTTCTAAGGCTTTATAGTCACCATCTATCTGCGTATTCAAATCCTTGTATTCAAGTATTGCTGGCTTATTAAAGTTTGCATCTTTGTATGATAACAGAACGCGGAAAGTCATCATGTCTATAGGAGAGTCTAACTTACAGCTAATCCACGGCTGTGCCTTATGGTCAGGATCATCATTCTCAGTCTTTATATGAATAACTGTACTCTCATTGTATTTAAGGGGATGTTTGAACTTTATCTTTGCTTCATCCCATTTCTTTTCATCATCATGAAAGACAATGTCTTCTATGATTTGCGATGTAGATGACAACTTTGGACGAATACTTCCTGTCCATTTGAAATTATAGGGTATGTCAGTAAGAAACAAACGCTTACATTATATCATTCGAAAAGATTCAAACGTAGATTTTACCCCATCATGTGACTGAAAGATACAGAAGGAGGAGATGCGACGATAGTCTTCTGAAGAATTATCTAAAACGATTTTATTTATACCTCTGAGGATTCCATATATTAAAATTATAAACCCAAGGCATAAGACAATTAAAGCAATAAGCGTATAAGTCTCATTGCTCACAAGCATTAATATTATACTAAGTATAGAACAAAGTGATGCAAGGAAAGAACATGTACTTGATATATATGTCCTTAAAAAATCCCACAATTTCATGTATGATTATCGGTGTATAAAAGGTATGTAGTTATGCGTCTGTTCCCATAATTGTAATATATTGTAACTGCTAAAAAGCAACTAAGCTAAGTTATTGATGTAGTTGATATATACTACTTTGCAAAGGTAATGAATAAGTTTTTCATTTCCAAGTAAACCGAAAATTATTTTTCGCGACGCAAGTATTTCTTGCGTAGCGCAAGAGTTGAAACGTCACAATAATTAAAGTCTTAGCCGAAAGTAAACGTAAGCGTCTTTTATTTACCTTCAAAAGACAATATCCTTTATTCTCATATTTCTAATGTTTGTAAACTATTTTTATATTATTCAAAACTAATACATGCTCTTTTGGCTTCTAAAAGACGCTTAATTGATTTGCAAAAGGTGCCCTTTAAGACCCTTACTAACGCCCTTTTGAAGTCCAATTAAGCACCTTTCACTTTACTACTTTATAACCTATTGATTTCCTGCAGGTTATGAACTCACTTTTTATTCGTGATTTCACCCTTATTAATAGATGTTTTACTTGAAATAATGTAATGATTTTTCAGAACTCTATCTGCGGTTTTTGAAGTATCAAAATGAAAAGGTTTTCTGTATCGAAGGATAACAATAAAATAGGAAGATGAGCGCCTTAGTCATGTCTTTATTTAATGAGTAACCTCGCATCTTCCGTTAGTGCTATACGAAATATATCTACGCATTTAACGGAAAAAAACCATTCCTTCGGATATAAAAAAAGAAATGTAGTAAGTGATAGGGACTTTTTC
>BNJV01002561.1_pt1 | contig 11569 bp, 16 predicted proteins | sample 8540591 | NCBI WGS metagenome assembly BNJV01 (sample SAMD00202457, study PRJDB9452) | human saliva metagenome | host: Homo sapiens
TTCCTTCAGTAACTGCAGCGGGCCGATAGCAATAGAATTATCAGCTCTGAGAATCTCCAACACCTAATGCGCTAGCCCCTGCCGCAGAAACAGATGCGCTATTACCAAAATTGAAAGCACTCATGCAACAACTTTCGTAGCTAGACCTATAGCGGTCATATTGAACCTGTTGCATTGCATTTGCGCCAAAAGCTGAAAGTTCCTTCACCATCGGCGCCAGATGCAGCCCCACTGCTGTTTGGCTATTTCCTCCTTTTTTCTCATTAGAGTTTTTGCCATCAATCCGATAACAACCAGTCAACCTTTACCATGACGCTCACCAATCGTCACCATATCCAGAATTACCCAGCTCATCTCCAAGATTACTGACCAACGTACTGTATTTGTAGTACTAACCCCAATTACTACCTCAGAGCCTTCAGATTTTGCGTTATTACCTAAAAACAGAATCTCCCACCCCTTACCTACACTAGCAAAGCGCTAGCCCTCTTCCTCCAACGATATTGCCATTGTTATCCAATACAACATTAGTCTAGCCAATACATTTGTTTAATACCATGATCAAAATACAGTACCAATAATTGTAGTTACTCTTTTACTTATCCGTTTGAAATGATTTAGCAAACAGATTCTAAGTTCAAGAAACAACAACCAACATTGACAACAATGTTCCAAATGATTTTAAAAATATGATTCATAATAAATCCTTATTAATATCATTATCAAAATTTAAAATAAAATACTTTTGAATTAAATAGCATGCTTATAATATAACATGATTACAGCCAATAACTTAATATTTAAATATCAATAAAAATAAAATTAAATATAATTTACTATATATTTAATATAACATTTTTATTATAATAAAAAATGGCCATAAAAATGACCATATTTCCATATTAATTACCACTCTCTAACGCCTTTATCCATCTCTCTAGCTTCAATCAACGTTCACCTTGATGGGTTTGTTCTTTCTTCAGAACGGGCTTTGGATTTTAAAGAAGTCCATAGTAAAGTATTGGCATGGTAAGCGTCACCTCGGTGAAGCAGAACTGATTCCAACTACACCTCTCATCGCAGTATGCAAAAGCACGCGCGCGTGAATCACTGAGACTCGCTGGAGTCTACGGGCTTTCGCCTGTCTACAATTTCACGCAAGGCTTTTCTGTCATGGCGGGATAATGCCTCAAGTATGTTGGATACCTCATCACCTAAATTAAGATCGCGTACTTTTCCCACAAAAATAACCGTTGCGCCAACCGAATGTTGCTCAGAAAGCCATTGATAACTACTGCTTTTGATCGAAAGGCTGTTCTTTGTACTGAAATTTGAATATCCGTCACGTTTAGGCTCTGTTACAGGTGGTGGGACGCAATTTCATCCCCATTTTTGTACCGCACTTTCTAGTAGGCATCAAAGGTTTGATTACGCTGACCAAAAGCTTCCCTCTAACGCTAACGCCCATCTGTCACCTTGAGCGAGGTGTTCACGCACCGCCTCAGCTGTCGCAAAATCGCCTTCTTGCTTTCGAACAGAATCTTCCCAATTAATTCACGAGTTTGAGCAAAACAAAACATTTAACATCCTATTTTTCCTCCGCAATCAAAATGACCAGATTTTCCACTCGCTCTTTTCTAACAGGCGAACGTGCTCAATCACCATGTCTTTTGTACGGCTGCCACGATAAGTCGTAAATGGTTAGGCTGCTACGCTTGCAGCGGTTAACGCTTCCATTTCTGCGCCGGTTTTTCCGGTTGAGTACAAAGAGATTGAATACGAACTTGCTGGTTTCGGGTAAACGGTTCTAAATTCACTCTCCACTTTGAGAGTAACAGGGATGGCAAAGGGGATAAGTTCCCAAGTGCGTTTTGCGGCTTGAGTACCTGCAATACGCTGTAGCACACACATCGCCTTGCAGTATGCCTTCCACGATCATAGCCGAGGGTTTCACGGCATGGTTACGATGGCTTTCAGCATCGAGCTTCGCGAACTGCTCTGCTTGCAGAAAGCATCCACCATATTGGCTTCGCCTTGAGAATTAATATGCGTAAATGTAGTCATAATAAAATAAAGTGCGGTTAAAAATATTGAATGTTTTACATGTGTGACAAAAGCAAAATAAGTGAATAGTTTATTCACCATTTTACTTTTAACCACCTATAGAGGCCAAATGATTTCTGACGCCACTATCACCGATATGTAAATAATGATGTTCACGTTTACCTTGAAGCGCAGCATACGGGCTTGCAAAATATCTTGCTGTTCGTGCGGATTGCAATAATCACGTAATTCAATGCCTTCTTCGCCGAACAAGCAAAGATGAAGTTTGCCCTTTCGCTGACACTCTGAGACGATTACAGCTTGCACAGAAATTCTTCTCATAAGGCATAATTAAGCCAATTTCACCTGCATAATCAGGATGCGTGAATACTTTAGCTGGACCATCAGTATGGGATTTGTGTTGTAATTGCCAACCGTTTTGCAGCAATTTATCCGCCAATCCACCAGTCCTGAAAGATGGAATTTATCAAAGAAACTATCCATTTCGCCCGTTTGCATGAGTTCGATAAAGCGCATTTGAATTGGGCGATCTTTTCACCCAAACAAGGAATTGCTCAAACTCTTTGTCATTCAAATTTTTCATCAAAACTGAATTGACTTTAACTTTGTTGTAGCCCACTTCAAATGCACGATCGATACCACGCATCACGTCATCAAATTTATTGATACCTGTAATTTGATGGAACATTTTTCGGATCTAAGCTATCAACACTGACGTTAATAGACGTAATCCCTGCTTTCTTCCAATCAGCCACATCTTTTGCCATGCGATAGCCATTTGTCGTGACGGCTAATTGACAGATTCCATCAATATTAGCAATGCTTTCAGCAATAGAAATAAAATCTTTGCGTAAAGTCGGTTCGCCACCCGTTAAACGGATTTTTTCTGTGCCCATTTCAGCAAACGCTTGAGCAAGATGGGTAATTTCTTTTAAGGTTAAGAAACTTGGCTTGTTAGCTTCAGGTTGATAACCATCAGGTAAACAATAGGTACAACGAAAATTACACTGATCGGTAATCGACAGTCGTAGATAGTAATATTGGCGTTGGAAAGGATCGACTCAGCGAGACTCTCCTACGTTCTTGATAGGAATGGATTGCATTTTACACCTTTCTAAATATGCGAGAGGATAAACCGTTTCAGCGTATCCTGAATAACGTACCGCGTTATTGGCTTGTCGCCGTATTTCCTGTGAAACTTAGGCTAAACAAGCTCGGAGTTATGCGTTAAAAATAAATTGTGCTGATATTGTAATAAAAGCAAGCGGTTAATAGCAATAATTTGGTAGAATAACCCGACTATATTGATAAAAATAACAGCATTAACTTATATATATATATAACATTATTTTTTATAATTATTTATAGGTAAGGAAGAAAAATGTCTGATTTATCTCGTCACAGCCGTCATGAACATTTTAGACGAAATCAAACATATTGTTGCCATTGGTGGTGGTCATGGATTAGGGCGTGTATTATCGGCACTTATGCTCATGAAAGAGCGTTTAACTGGTATTGTCACCACCATTACAGATAACGGCGGTTCAACAGCCGAATCCGTCAAGAACGAGGTGGTATCGCATGGGGCGATCTACGTAATTGCTTAAACCAGATCATCATTGAGCCAAGCACGGCATCCGCACTATTTGAATACCGCTTCACTGGCGAAGGTGAACTTTCTGGACATAATTTAGGCACTTAATGCTCAAAAGCTTTAGAAGATATGCATATTCGCCCTATTGAAGCCGATTAACTTAATTCGTGAATTACTCAAAGTAAAATCTCACATTATTCCCATGTCAGAAGAGCCTGTTCATCTTGCCGCGAGTTTTAGGTTCTGGCTCCAGTATTGTGGGTGAAGTAAGCATTGATAATTTAACAGAATTACCCCAATCACTTTTCTTAGTGCCAATGGTTAAAGCCGCACAGGAAGCGATCCAGTGCATTAGAACAAGCGGAAGTTATTTTTACTTTGGTCTGGAAGCTCATGACGAGTATTATGCCCGCCACTATATGCTACCTGAATTAGCGACTCGCCCTGCGTAACAGCAAAGCGAAAAGTGATTTTTATTGATAATTTAGGTATAGAAATTGGCGCAACTCTCAGCTTTCACTGGCTGATCGTGTCAGAAAATTCATGAAATTGTTGGCGAACCCATTATTGATGGTGTCATTACTCCTTATCGTGAAAAAGTGCGGTCCGATTTGTCTGCCGACTTTCTTCCGTTAAAATCTTGGCTAAACGCTTGAATGCGGATGATATCAGCTATCGTCATGATCTGGACATTACTTGCCAAAGCTATCGATGAATTAGTGGGTGAATTAGATTACAAATAAAAACCGCACGTTAAAGTGCGGTCATTTTTGGCTTATTTTTCCCGAAAACCTCTACATCTCGTGAAACCCATTTTCTTTTAAATAAAGCGCTTGCAGTTTACCTCATCACGCCTCGTTCACAGTAGCACATAGTTTTTACTTTGATTCAATGAGCCGAATTGCGAAGATAATTTGTAAAACGGCAATTGCATCACTTGATGCTCGTCTGATTCAAATGATTTTCATCTGTCTCTTTCTGGGCTGCGAATATCTAAAAATAATATCGTTTTCACCAAGCACTGAAATGAGTATCCACTTCCACCACTTCTTTCTCTGTTTCTTCTGCAATTTGACGAATATCTCAAATATTGTGCATTTTCAATCGCACTTTCCAACACGCCAAAAATCAAAGTGATTTTCTTCTTCAAGAATCACGTACCGCTTTAATCGTTGGATTTTTAGAAATCACCCCACAGAATTCCGGCATTGATTTGGCAATATCATCTGTGCCGATCCTCGCTATCGCGATGATCTGTTCTTTGTCATGAGTAATTATGGACGTAGACTAATGCATCGGATGCTTCATCAATTAAACGTAAAATTGGTTAAAAGTTTGGCTAGATACTTGCCTGAGTGCCTCACCCGTAACAATAGCTTTGAATATCAAAAACGTTGTGCGACTTTACTTGCTGCGCGCACCATCATTCGTTTTAATACGACGCCCATTTGGCCATTAATGAACTTTCTCTGTAACTCGCCCACTTCTGCAAAAAGGAATGGCAATAAAAGCGGACTTTATGAGATGAGCTATAACGGCTCCAAACATATGACGTCATTTGTTTCACGCCAATTTCATGGGCTCCCCACCTAAATTGAAGAAACAATAATGCACACGTGAACCACGACGAATAAGCATATAACTGGATACGCCAGAGTCAAGCCCCTGAAATCAATGAAAGCACGTCTTCTTGTGTCCCACTTGGATAAACTACCAAGGCCAACGCGATGGGCTTTTCACCAGTATCATTTTGTCATCTTCAATATCACGAACGGTCACATGGATTTTTTAAAACGTACCTTTTGCACTTTCAATATGCTGATTTAAGCCACCACCGATTAGCGTTCTGCTTCAATGGAACTGAAATCATGTTTACCTTTTACGTTTTACACGCACGCAAAAGGTTTTGTTTTCAAGTTGAGTAGCAACATCCTAAAGTCAACTCAAAGATATGATGTAAATCGGTAAACGGTTTTTCTTCTACTTCTAAAAATGATGAATCCCTGAATGCGTTGTAAAAAGCGCAATCAACTCTTCACGATTGGCTTCATGAGCGCACTTCGATGTAATCCCAATGACGAAGAACCTGTTTCTTCATCATACTTCTGTAAAATATTGCGGATGTTAGAGGTCAAAATTTTCGCGAAACGCTTACGCAGGTTTCGCTTTTAATCATAATTTCAGGGAAAAGTTTAACGATAAATTTCATACATAATCTGTGAATATGGCCGTATTGTACGCTAAATTCCAGATCCCAATCAAATGTCTCACAGCTGACCGCACTTTGAAACAAGTTTTTAACATCCCTATAAAAATCAAGTACAATACGGGGCAATTTATTCATCTGAAAAGAGATAATTTAATGGCGCGTAAACCAGCAAATGCTGAACCTGATTTTGAAACAACGCTTGCACAATTAGAAACCATTGTGACAACATCGAAAGCGGTGAATTACCATTGGAAGATGCGCTGAAAGAATTTGAAAAACGGCATTAAATTGGCTCAGCTTGGTCAAGAACGCTACAACAAGCCGAACAACGTATTCAAATTTTATTACAAAAAGCGAAACTGCCCCCATTAAGTGATTATCAAGGGGACGAAGTAATTCATGAGTTATCAATTCGGCACTGAACTCAAACAGGTTCAAGATCGCATTAATCAGTTTTTAGCCAATCAATTTGAAGAAATTGACTCTTATAATGCCCCTTTGCGTGATGCCAAATATGGCTTATTGCTAGGCGGCAAACGCGTTCGTCCTTTCCTTGTCTATGCAACCGGTAAAATGCTAGGTGCAGAAACGTCTGCTTTAGATTACGCGGCAGCAGCCATTGAAGCAATCCACGCTTATTCTTTAATCCATGATGACTTGCCTGCCATGGATAACGATGAACTTCGTCGCGGTCAACCAACATGTCATATTGCTTTTGATGAAGCGACGGCCATTTTAGCTGGCGATGCATTACAAGCTTTTGCCTTTGAAATTCTTACACAAGCCCCTTCTCTTTCAGCAGAACAAAAATTGCAATTAGTAAAAGTATTGGCTCAAGCATCTGGCGTTCAAGGTATGTGTTTAGGGCAAAGCTTAGATTTAATTTCTGAGCACAAACAAGTTAATTTAGCCGAATTAGAGCTTATTCATCGCAATAAAACTGGTGCTTTAAGCTAACCCGCATTAAAAACTGGGTTTTATCTGTTCGCCTCACTTTAAAAACAGAATTAGAGAAACAACTAGAACGTTATTCACAAGCTATTGGTTTAGCTTTCCAAGTACAAGATGATATTTTAGATATTGAAGGTGACATGCAGACGGTGAAAACCGGTGGGATCTGATTTGGGCTAGACAAAAGTACTTATCCAAAATTGTTGGGATTAGAGGGCGCGAAACAAAAGCGCAAGAACTCTATCAAACCGCCTACATGAATTAGACAATTTACCTTTTGATACCACTGCATTGCGTGCATTAGCTGAATTTATTGTCAATCGTAAGTTAATGGTGACAGCACTTATTTTTAATTTATTAAAGTGCGGTGCTACTTTTTAAATTTTAGGACCAAGGAATATATGAACAATTATCCTCTTTTTATCCTTAATTAATTCGCCGGAAGATTTGCGTCTTTTTAAATAAAGATCGCTTCCGCAACTTTGTCCAGGAATTGCGAAGTTATCTATTAGAATCCGTTAGTCAAACCAGTGGCCATTTGGCATCTGGTCTCAGTTGAATTGACTGTTGCGCTACACTACATTTTTAAAACTCCTTTTGATCAATTAATTTGGGATGGGACATCAAGCTTACCCACACAAAATCTTTGACGGGTCGTCGCGATCAAATGTCCACCATTCGTCAAAAGGCGGAATCCATCCTTTCCCTTGGCGAAGAAAGGAATTTGATGTATTGCGTTGGCCACTCTTCTACTTCTATCAGTGCGGCTCGGTATTGCTGTTGCGGCTGAACGTGAAAATGCAGGGTCGTAAAACCGTTTGTCAGTGGTGATGGCAATCACTGCGGGTATAGTATTTGAAGTGAAACCATGCGGGTTCTTTTGCATACTGATATGTTGGTTATTTTTAAATGATAATGAAATGTCTATTTCTGAAAATGTGGGAGCATTAAATAATCACCTTGCGCGTATTTTCTCGGGCTCATTATATTCAACCGTTCGTGACGGCAGTAAAAAAATCTTAGATAAAGTACCGACCGTTAAAAACTTTATGAAGAAAACTGAAGAGCACATGAAAGGTGTGATATTCTCGCCAGAAAGTAGCGCTGTTTGAAGAACTCGGTTTTTAACTATATTGGACCAATTGACGGGCATAATATTGATGAATTAATTGCCACCTTAAGCATATGCGTGATCTCAAAAGGGGACCGCAATTTTACACATCAAAAACGAAGAAAGGAAAAGGTTACGAAACCTGCAGAAAAAGACCCAATTGGTTTTCCATGGTGTACCCCAAATTTGACCCAAATCGAGTGGACAACTGCCTAAAATCAAACTGCCAAACCAACCTATTCTATCTTTGGTGATTGGTTATGTAGGAAATGGCGGAACAAGACGATAAATTAGTGGGTATTACTCCCGCAATGCGTGAAGGTTCTGGCATGGTAGAATTTTCAGAACGATTCCCGCAACAATATTTTGATGTGGCAATCGCTGAGCAACATGCGGTCACCTTTTGCAGCCGGTCTTGCAATTGGCGGTGTATAAAACCGGTTGTAGAATTTACTCTACCTTCTTACAACGTGCTTATGATCAACTTATTCACGATGTCGCTATTCAAAAACTTTACCTGTTCTCTTTGCCATCGATCGCTGGCATCGTAGGTGCTGATGGTCAAACTCACCAAGGTGCTTTTTGATTTCAGTTTATGCGCTGCATTCCAAATATGATCACTATGACACCAAGTGATGAAAAATGAATGCCGCCAAATGCTTTACACTGGTTATAAAATGTGGTAAAACCGGCTGCGGTACGTTATCTGCGTGAAATGCAATCGGCGTAGAATTAACCCCACTTGTTGAATTAGAAATTGGCCGTTCCAAAATGGTTCGTCAAAGGTGAAAAAGTCGCGATTCTGAATTTTGGCACATCTTACCACAGCCGCTTTATCTGTGGCAGAAAACTCAATGCAACTGTTGTCGATATGCGCTTTGTGAAACCAATTGATGAAGCTCGCATTCTTGAAATGGCGGATACATGATGTCATTGTGACATTAGAAGAAAATGCGATTCAAGGTGGTGCTGTTCAGCGGTTTCAGAAGTACTAAATTCTCATGGAAAAACAACTGCACTTTTACAACTTGGTTTACCTGATATTCCTCAAGGCACAACAAGAAGCGCTTGCAGAAATTCAATTAGATGAAAAAGGGATTGAAGAGCAAATTGTTGCCTGCAAGAGGCTAAATTCATTCATTTTTCGTTTAATTTTTGATATTTTAAAATTTTTCAAAAATATCGAACTATTTCAAAAAACACAGTCTGATACATTGCTAGTGCACTCGCATATTGCAGATATCTTTTTGAAAGTTTCTTATAAATTAAGACCTCCCCGCCATTCAAGCTTTGAATAGCGGTTTTTCTTTTTAGTGGTAATAAAAAGCGACGCTTTTCGCGTCCTAATTTTTGAATCTAAACTTTATTAAAGTGCAGATTTTGCTTTTTCAACCAATGCAGCGAACGCCACTTCTGTCAATAGCAGCGATATCAGCAAGGATCTCACGGTCGATTTCAACAGATGCCCTTTTCAGCCGTTGATAAATTTTAGCTATAAGATAAACCATTTTGACGAGCCGCAGCGTTGATACGTGCAATCCATAATTGACGGAATTGACGTTTACGTTGACGACGGTCACGATATGCGTATTGACCAGCTTTGATCACCGCTTGAAAGCAACGCGATACACGCGTGAACGTGCACCATAATAACCTTAGCAGCCCTAAGAACTTTCTTATGGCGTGCTCTTCAACAACACCACGTTTTACACGAGCATTATTTAATCTCCTATGTATATTTTTAACTAATTTAACTAATCGTACGTTTTTGCTTAAATAACGGCTTATGCGTATGGTAAGCAAGCTACTACTAAAATTTGGTCTGCTTTCGCAACCATTGATTTATGACGTAAATGACGTTTACGTTTAGTTGTCTTTTAGTCAAAAATATGACGTAAGTGAGATTGTTTACGTTTTGAAACCGCCAGAAGCTGTGAAACGCTTAGCAGCACCACGTACTGTTTTAATTTTAGGCATTGTTAAAAAACTCCGCATTGTTTTTGGTTTAAATGAATAATCAGGCGAATTCTTGCGAATTACTTGCTGCAGCTGATCACACTACTTGCGACTTGCATCGCATCTAGCAACTCAGGCTGCTGAGTTTGCCTGTTTGTTTTAGTTTTTCATATTTACAAAGAAAAACTGTAGAATATACTTTGTCGTCAATATAATTTTGATGATTCTTCTTTATAGAGAGCACAGTTTATGAAAACTAAATTTTATGATTGTATGCTTTGGGAGCTAGTATTTCACAGTCAAGTCAAGCAGATCCTATTCGTGCAGGTATTTTGATGGGCGCTGGTGTCGCAATAGCTACAATAAACAAAGCAAAATGTAGCTTTTGCTTGATGAAAATTTAATGCGATGGAGGTTAAGCACCTATGTTAATTTATCCACTTCCACTATTAACCGGAGCAAAATCAGCTCCTAAAGGAACAAAAATTAAAGGTGGCTGCAGTGAGGCATCCTACAGAGAAGCAGGAATAGTCGAACACTTTATTATGGATGAGTAAAAGATAAGAAAGATATGCTCCAAGTGCAACTTAGCAATGATGTATTGTGGTGTAAGTCTCTCCCGTTGAAGGTGAGAAAAGTCTATTTTTATGGTGAGAAAAATACGAATGGTGGGCTGGATGTAAAATATTGGGAACCTCAAAATCCATTAGAGCGTCAATCTTGGTATTATAGGACAGAGTATGATTACCCGAGCCTCAAGTGTTGCAACAAAAACAGCTGAACAAATAGATTCATATTATGGCACAATTTTTACTTTGCCAAAAGCCTATTATGATGGAAAACCAACCACTAAAAATGATAAAAAAGCCTTTGAATGGGCAAGAAGATCCTACGAAGTACAGGGAGCAAAAAATAATTTTTATAGAGTGGTTTCTCCTTTACTGGGGATACTATATGCAGAGGGCAAAGGAACAACACAAAAATTGGGGAAAAAGCGAAGTATTTACTGGATAACGCACATCAACAAAATTCTCGAGATATCGTCGGGTTTGAAGAATTATATGGCAAAGCAACCTATTATTATGGCTTAATGTATTATCAAGGCAAGGGCGTAGTAAAAGATCATGATATGGCACTAGAAATCTTACATATTATGATGGATACAAAAACAGGAGACAAAACGAAAATCAGAAGAGGCAGAAGCACTTTATCGTAAACCTATGAAGAAAATATAGAATGCCATATTCCTCTGACCAAATACATATTAACCAGTATTTTAGTGTCGCTGAAAAATACTAATAACGGTGAACATCAAAAGCCTTAGGAACTCTTTGAAAATTAGAAGCTAAGGCAGGCGATACCGACCGATACAGCTGCTGTTAGGCGCTGGACTAATTTCATTATGAAAGTGATCAGGTCTCTTTAGATGCAGTTGCTAAAGCAAAAGAATGGTATTTGAGCACCATTGAATATAAGCGCCCGGTATGCTGCTTATAATTTAGGCGCAATTTATGAAAGATGTGGAGCTAACCATAGCCAAATTTTATCTCGCAAAGCTTCTGTGAATGGGGAAGGAAAGAAGCGGCTGTGAGAGGCACTAAAAAGCTAAAATAAAGACACATAGCTGTGTACCACGTAGCAAACCTTTCAGGTTGCTTTTTATTGCTTTACGGTTTCTTCTTTT
>BNJV01002352.1_pt1 | contig 11542 bp, 24 predicted proteins | sample 8540591 | NCBI WGS metagenome assembly BNJV01 (sample SAMD00202457, study PRJDB9452) | human saliva metagenome | host: Homo sapiens
GTTCTGTCCGGTGCCCACGGCAGAGGCGGAGCTGAGGCCGCCGCCGCAGCCCGCGGCTGCGCAGGCTGCCGCGCAGGCTCAGCCGAGTAGTCGACCGCTTAACATATCTGTGCGAACAGCTGAGGGTGGGGATCCTGGTGGGTCCCGCCCTCATTCGTGGAGTCTGTGATACCAGGGGCGCGGTTCCTCGAACGCGGAGCGACGGTGCTCGTGACGCCTATCGAAGACGAGGTGGGGTGAGCGCAGGCAAAGAGCGCGACACCCCCGTGGTGTCACGCTGGCGGGGTTGGGCGCGGATAGTCACGCGCCCCGCTGTCTCAGGCGCGTGCGAGCGATCGGAGGATCGCGGGAGACGATCAGGCGGTCAGAGCGATGACGACCGCGAAGAGACCGGAGGCGACGGAAGCGACGGCAGCGGCGAAAACGCCGAGGGCCGCGAGGGCGACGATGAGGCCACAAAGGCAGTCGAGGTGGCCTGGGACATGGTGGGGCGGTTTCAGCCCTGACGATGTTGTTTGGGGTTCTCAGAGTGTTCGCACGATGCGCGAAGCGCGCCCCGCACGCCAGCGTGTTTGTGGACCTGTTGGTCCGTGCCGCCCGGGTGGGCGACGGCATCACAAAAGGGGCTGACTCGTGGTCGCCCCTTGGTAACTCCAATTCTACGCGGATTCCACCGCTCGGTCTATACCGCGCAAGCCCTTGTAAGGCATGGCACAAGCATTGTAAAAGCCTTGTTAGCGCTGTTTTGCCAGCGAAAAGAGATGTGGAGATCCGTTAAGATCGCCGGAGCATGCGTCAGCCAGGTGGCAGCCTGAGTGGGAACTCCACCTGGCACAAGGTGTCGCTCGGCCTCGTGCCACATTCGCGCTGGCTTCTGGAGGCCCTTTTGGTCCTTCAATCGCCCCATATTCGACCTTCCTCGCCCTCTAGAAGAGTGCGCGGCTTCAGATTGGCCGACGATGTTTGAACAGTGCACGAAGACGTCGCCGGATTCGTCATCAGGAGTACGGAATCCGAAGCCTTTTGGGCGTCGCTGAACCATTTGATGGTCCCGGCAGCCATGGGCCCTCCTCGTGTTCGCCCCAACGCTGGGCACCGTTCTCGACCCCGCCCGCGGAGTCGATACGGTCCCGTCGCCCTTGCCCGGCATCGTTGCGGACCGCGTACGAAATCACACTTATACGGTACCGCACTGGCGGCATGTGGCCGACCCAGCAGTCGTGACGAAGAAGCTGGCGACGATGGCGCTACTTGTCCCCACCTCTAGACGAACCGGAACGATCGCCTGCACATCCTCTCCTCGAAGGCGACGCCGCCGATCGCCACGTCGCTCCTGAAGACGCTCGCGCGGGTGTCCGCATTCGTGACGGAGGATCGCTGGGCCGACCACGGCCTCGTGAGTGGAGGTGAGAAGAGCGCGACCATGGTCCGCGACGCGCAGGGCGTGCGCCGATAGTGCGTAACCATGATGACCGCGAGGCCTCAGTCCTTCCCGTAGGACGCCTGAGCAGGCTCCAGGACGATAGCGCTGGTTGCAGCGAGGCCGAGGTCAATCGGCCTGTCGAGCACGAGGACGCGCGCGGGTCGGCAGACGAGGACGCGCGATGAGTGATCATCTCGAACTGGCCACCCGACATGGTCGCGCAGGGCATCTCGGCCAGGTGGGAGGCGCCCCACCTCGTCGAGGACGTACGCGTAGCCATGCGTTCCTCGGCGCGCCCGGGCTGGGCGCGAGTGCGTGTGGGGCGTCGCTCGACCATCACCATCTCGAGGCCGGTGAGCGCCACGCTTTGATGCGCTGCGTGTACTGCGGCACGTAGGACAGGACGCGCCCAGCGCCCGCTGACATATTGACGAAATGTGCCGTCGATGAGCGTGCGGCCGCCATCCCACTTCTGCAGGCTACGACCCGGCAGTGCAGCAGCAGTTGTCTTACCGGCGCCTCGCTGGGCCCCAGGAGTCGCCAGGAGCGAGCGCTCTGGCACCGGAAGGACACGTTCGTCAGGAGCGAGGGCGCGCCGGGCAGGTAGTCGCGCTCGACGCTGGATCATCGCGCCGCCGCCCTCCCGTCCGGCGCAGCAGCACGATAAAGAAGGGGGCGCCTGATGATGCCGCCAGGATCGAAATGGGAATTTCCGGAGGCCGACAGGGAACGCGCGCGCGAGCGCATCGATGACGATCATGCGAGCGCCGACCCGAGAGCAGCAGCGCGAGACGGGAATAACCGCTCGGTTGTTCTGTCCGGCACAGCATGTGCGCGCAGTGTGGCAACGAGCAGGCCGACCCAGCCGACCTGGCCGCACATCGAAAACTGACCGAGGCCGTGATGACCGTCGAGCGCGACGATGAGGACTGCGCGCGCATGAGGGAGACGTTGACGCCGGCTTGAGCGGGCTCGTCCCTCTGAGAGGGAGAGGATGTTGAGCTGCCAGCGCAGCGCCACGATGACGACGACGCCCGCGATGATGAACGTGGGCGCCCAGCGCGATCTGGTGGTAGGTGATCGCGGCGAGGGAACCCATGAGCCAGTAGGGTGATTTCGGGAAGTTGGCTCGTCGGGTCGGTCAGTAGTTTGAGAAGCGAGAGAGAACCGGCAGCTCGCCAGGGCGGTGGACGATGACGCCTCCGGAGCACGAGAGCGTGATGACGTTGAAAAGAACCCGTGCGCGTGCGTGAAATCGCCGTCGTCGAATGCCATCGTCGCCAGGGCCAGCGACGAGCGCCGCGGCCCGCATCGCCGATCAGGCACCCAGTCCAGCAGCAGTGCGATGCGTCGCGACGCAGGTGCCCGCCGCCACGCCCAGGGTGTCCGCTGGCGGCCATAGGGGTTGGAGAGAGCGACTGGAACGAGGCGCCGGCGAACCGATGCTGGTGGCCCTGCCGCCGATCAGGAGCGCCAGCCGATGATGCGCGGGCGCCCGCAGGTCAAACACGACGTCGAGCTGACGCGCGCGGGGCACCGCCGGGCCTCCCCAGGAACCTCGCAAGGCGCGCAGCGCAGCGCGACCACGTCCTCCAGGGACACGGAGAAACGGCCGATCAGCATGCTGGCGCCACCGCGCGCACGCGACGATGAGAGGCGATCAGCGTGACCACTCACACTGCGCAGTCGCCCGTTCCCGGTCAGTACAGACTTCATGATGTCCTCTCGACTGCGCGCCGGTGTCATGCATAGCCCGGCCTCGTCGATAGGACGAGGCGTGCTGTATCGCGGGACGCGGCGTCCGCTGATAATCTTGCGCCTGCTTCGTCCGTGAGCGTGAAAGTTGTACATCTTCTGGTAGTAGTCCTTCGTCATCGACACGAGGTCGACGTCGGAGAACTGCTCGGGTACAGGGAGGCGCCGAGCCAGTTCGCGTCACGATCGGGGAATCCGCTGTAGAAACCAGTTCCATCAGGCGCCCAGGCCGGTGAGTAGACGCGGCCGACTTCACGGAGCTGAGGGTGGACAGGTCCACACCCTCGACCGAGTTCGTCAGGGACGGTGCTTTGCTGTCACGTTCGGACATTCCCTTGCTGGTGACGAGGAAGACCTTGGGGATCCCACGTGAGGACCCGCTCGACAGGTGACGGGCGTGTGCGAGGTGTCGGTGTCGCGCGTGACGTTCGTGGTCAGCGAGTCGGCCCGACTCGTCGTGAACCAGTTTCTCCTTGCCGCCTCCGCGACCGCGAGCTGGCCGTCGGCTGCGCGCAGGTTTCCATGAGCACCATCGTCAATGAGACCTTCTGGTCCTCGGGGGACCTTCGCGGTGCGCGCGCGGGCGTCGGCGACCAGGGTCCTTGCCGGACGCGATCTTGTCGGCCATGCGTGTCCGTCCTCGTTGAAGACGTCCTCGAGGAGCTCCATCCACTCTGGCAGTAGGTCTCCGAGGGGTTGCCCAGCGTCGTAGCTTCGACGGCCGGGATGTGCTTACCTTGCGGAACATACTCGCCGTGTTCCTGTTGAAGGCGCGTGCAGAAGACGACGCTCGACGTCTGCCAGGTTCAGGAGGCCTCGGCGTTGGAGTTCGCCCTTGTCGTGCAGCTGGCAGTCCACGTGCATCATCTCGCGCCATCTCGGCGGCGATCGTCTGGCCTCGGCGGCCTCGACGCGGGTCGGCGCCTCATGCCCACCACCAGGTAGGGGGCCTTTGCCGTCGAAGCAGGGCCAGGTAGGTGGATCTGATCGATCCGGTCGATGCGCAGACACGCGATCTTTCTCGGGCAGGGACGACCGCGTTGCCCGCGTGGTCGGTGATCGTGCGCGTCGACGAGGCCGAGGCCTGCGGTCTGTTCCGACTGGCTGGCGGTGGAGTCGGAGCCGCCCGCGCAGGCGGTGAGGGGCTGTGTGGCGGTGGCCAGGACCGCAGTCAGGGTGGCGAGAGACGGTATTACTGTCCTGTCGTGGGATTACGAGGAGATGCTACACGAAAATTAGTGCCTCACGGTGTGAGCGTGGCGTTATGACACGGCGTGTCCCTGGAGTCCTCAGGCGTTCTCGCTGACAGGTGTTCGTGTTCTGAGGACGCAGACGAGAGCATGCTCGGCTTTTACCCTGACGTCGTTAGTAGATGCGCGTGAAGGAGCATCGCGGCTGCGAACTGATCTGGGAGCGCGCCCTCGTCATCGGGGGTCGCTTCGAGTGCCCCTAGTTTGACCTGAAGAGTCCGACGCGGTGTTCCGCGAGCAGGGGAGGAGCGGTATCGGGAGTATCACGTGAACATCTTGATGACGTCCTCGAACCGGGCGGTGTTTCCTCATTCGTCGCCTCTCGACCTGAATGACCTGTCGGATCGAGCGCCTGGTGAGGTCGTCATCTCCGCGCAACGACCCGGAGACCGGGATGCGGGTGATGCGTCTCGTTGAGCGTCACGGTTTGAGACACGCGCGATCTTCGCGCAGGGCGCGCCCGTATCGTTTCATCGAAGCTGCTGCGCATGTCCTCTTCCTCTCCGGCGAACGAGGTCGACGCGCGAGGCGATCAGCGCCTCGGATTCGCGGCTGGCCGCGTCGTGGGGCGCGCTGTGGCGGATGATGGATACGGATTCGCGCATCGCCTTCGACTCTCGATGGCGTGCTGGCTGACGATTCGCCGAGTGAGTGTCTGCAGACCGGGGGTCTGGAGGAGTATCAGGAGAATGAGAGCGCCCTGGCCGAGGTGCCTCCGATCGTGGGCCGATGGCTGATTTTCTGGAAAAGATCAACAGAATTCAGGGTCCCTCGAGGACTCGAAAAGCGTGGATGATCCGCAGGGTACCGGCGTCGGTCCGCGTCGCCGTCGTGACGGCGCGGTAGCGCCCCCGCCCGCGAGCGCGCATTAATCTGATCCGCCAGTGGGGCCTGCGCGTCAACGACGCCTCTTCCTGGGTGGCCTCCCGAAGGCCCCATGCTGAGGTGCTGCAGCCGCACATCTTCTTCGACGACCAGCGCCGCCACGGAAGGCGCGTCCTCTCAACCCCGAGCGTCCACATCCCCTTCGGAGAAATCCAACCGGGAGTAGGTATTCGGGCGTCGTTTGGTCGCGCATGTTTTATCCTGCTAGTGCTGTGGCATCCCCAGCCCGGCGGTCGCAGACGTGGGCGCGGCCTGGGAGACTAGGGCACATGAGCTCATCCGCGCGCGATGCCCGCCGCCTCACCCTCGTCGAGGTGGCGACTCGCCGGCGCGCTCGGCCTGGCTGTCACCGGCCTCATTGCCGCGGTCACCCTGTCTTCCAGCTCTTCTTCCAGGTCGCCACGGCCGTCCCCCTCGCGATGGTCTCCTCAAACCGGCCACGAGCCGCGGTTGCAGCCTTCGCCTCGACGATCCTCCTCGCCACTCGCTGTCGGCGGCGTCGCCACGGCTTACTCCTTCCAGGGCCGCGCTCGTCGGCCTCATCATCGGATTCTCCACAAGAAACGCGCCTCCTGGCTGCCCTGTCTGCGGCGTCGCCGCCGACTCGGCGTCATCTGGGCGTCGGCACGGGCATCGCGTTCTGTGCCGTCCGACCGCGCAGCCCTTTGGCCTCGAAAGTATCCGAAAGACACTGACGGCATCCCGCGCTGGTTGACACATCCCACCCGCTTTCGTCGACGGACACCAGTCTGCCAATGGTTCGTCGACTGGTGGTGGATCTGATCCCCATCACCCGCCTTCATCGGCGTGGCCTTTCCTGGTCCTCGCGGCCTGGTGGCTCGGCGCGATCCTCGCCGCATCTCTCTCGACGCGGGCTGGGATCCGCTCCTGGACGCGAGCACCCACCGGCGGACGCGCGTGATGGCGCTGAGGCCCGTCCCCTGCCCCCTGACCCTCACCGACGTCGACTTCACTCCTCACCTGGGCGCCGACCACCCTGTCTCCTGCGTGGCGTCACGCTGAGCCTCGAGCGCCCTGAGTTCACCGTCGTCGTCGGGCACGACGGCTCGGGCAAGTCCACCGCACCTCGCGGGCGCTGAACCTGGCTCTGGGACGCGCCAGGGCGGCGGCGTCCTCGGGTCGTTGGCGGGACCGCGCCTGTGGGGCAGCGCTCAGAACTCCTTGTTCTCGACAGAGCGCGCCGAAGATGTCACCTGTATGAGCGCGAGCAAATCGGTGACCTCGACCTCGAGGAGCTGCTCGAGCGAGTCGGCCCTCGCCACCGCGGATGCTGGACCTCGCCCCGTCCGGCGGGCAGCTCCAGCGCCCGCGCTCGCGGGCGCGCTCGCCTGCCCCCGCGCCTGCTCATCTCCGGACGAATCCACCGCGATGATTGACCGTGGGGCGCGCCGAGATCTCACTCGCCTCGCCCGCGCGGCATCGCTGCTGTCCACATCACCCACGACCCCTGCTGAAAGCGCGCGCGCGCCGACCGCGTCGTCACGATTCGTAGCGGTCGCATCGTCTCGGACCGTCGTGCGGGAGGGCGCTCTCATCGACGAGGCCGGGACCCTCCTGCGTCCCCTGACCCCTGGTCGCCGGCCTGTTCGCTCTCTTCCGTGGCGAGCGCCCGCCCCATCAAGGCGGGTTTCACCCGATGGCCGACCGCGTCGCCCACACCTATGACCCCGGCACCCCTGGAGAAGCGGTCCTGCGCGACGTCAGCCTCATCTCGACCCCCGGCCAGGCCATGCTCATCACCGGAGACAACGGATCGGGCAAGACGACTCTCGCGCGTCCTCACGGGTCTGCTCGTCCCCACGGGCTGCGTCACCTCGGCGGGCGCCCCACGGAGCGCCGCGTCGGCGACGTCGCCCCTCTCCATGCAATTTGCGCGCCTCCAGCTCCAGCGCCCCTCCGTGCGCGCCTGATATCCTCGCCGCCGCCGGGCACGGCCCGCGCATCGGCACCGGTTCTGCGCACCGCAGGGGCCATCAGTCGCGAGGAAGGCGACCGACCGTCGCCGAGGCCATGGAACTCGTCGGCCTCGACCCGGCCCTCGCCTCGCGCGGTATCGACGACCCGTCCGGCGGCCAGATGCGCCGCGTCGCCCTCGCCGGGTTGCTTGCTCCCACCCGAGCGTCTCCTCATCCTCGACGAACCCATGGCGGGCCTCGACGCAGCCTCGCGCGACCTGCTCATCTCCGTCCTGGACGAGCGGCGCCTGCAGGATTGTCCATCCTCGTCATCTCCCATGACCCGAGGGCATGGACTCCTGTGATACTGAGGCCATCTCGCCGAGGGGGTGCTCCACGATCGAAACCCCCACCCGCCCAGGGCTACTGGCCCCGGCGGCGGCGCCCAGCGAGGGCCGCCTCGAGGACCTCCCGGCCTCGGTGAAGGTCCCCTGCGCCCGAAGCCGCGGCGAAGCGCGGGCTTCCCCTGCTCGACCCCCTGCCCTGGTCGACGCCGCTCGTCGCGCCTGGCCCGACCCTTATTGCTTGCTGACCGTGCTCACCACATGCGTGATCCTTCGTCGCGCGGTGGTCGACGCTCGCGATCGTGAGGCCTCTCCTTGCTCGTTGTCGTCCGCCTCCCTCGGTGTCGCCCGCGTCCGCCCATGTGGTTCGTCTCCGGCTTCATCGGCGGCCGCATCGGTGCTCGGCTGGGGACGGACCGAGCTCTTTCTGCGTGTCCACCCCGGCGCTCGTCGTCCTGTGGGGTCCGCTTATCTGCGGGTGACGCCGACTGCCCTGCGCTAGCGGGCGCCTGCGTTTCTTCCCGAAGCGGGCCCCTGCGCCGGTCGATCAGTGCGGTCGCTCGTCACGGCCTCCCGCCCTGCGAGGCCTGCCGATGCTACGCGACCGCGCAGGCAGTGCTCGACACCGCCAAGCTGCGCCTCGGCCAGACATGGCCACGCTGTCACTGCGCGGGTATGTGCGTCTGGTGCGTCGATGTCATCACTGCGATTCTGTCTCGCCACCCGCAGGCGCGGCTGAAACGGGCGCGATGTCATGCGCGGGGCCATTGAGGCTAACGATGGCGCGACTCGTGGGCGCGCGCGTGCGGCTCGGTGGGTGGAGGCTGCGGGATCGCTGGAGCCTGTTACGTCAGCTGGCATCGTTGCGTGCAGGTTGATGCTGTAGTGTGCCGGTTGGGTCTTTCGTTGTTGTAGCGGGTTTCGTCCAGGTTGCTCGGGTTCTTGTGCCCCGGTCATACGGCGCTGATTTGACGCGGGGTGTGATGCCCTATTCTTTCTGGGCACGCGCGAGTGGCGGAATAGGCAGACGCGCACGGTTCAGGATCCGTGTTCCAGTGATGGAGTGGGGTTCAACCCCTCGCGTCGATGAAACCGCAGATCCCCGGATCTGCGGTTTGTTTTCCCGGTTGTGGCCAGGTCTCCGAAATTTGGACGCCGAGGCGCCCGGCTGCGTGTGCCGGTGCGGTGGCGGCTCGGCCCGCGAGATCGCGTCACACGCGAGCCCGCGGCTCGGAGTGGTCGATCTCGAGGCCCGCCCGGGCTGCCGCCGCCCACCAGCACCGCGGCCTGGCCTCCTGGTCTCGGGTTATAGGGTTATAGGGTCAAAACGTGTTGGTTTTATGGGTGACTCGAAGCTTTTGCAGTGGAAAAATCGGCATTGAAGTTGGTGGGAGCCACAATCCTTGACGATGGACAAACGTGTGGTTTTGTAGCGGCCTTTTCGGCTTACTGGTGCGAAAAATCCACACTGAAGTTGGTTAGCTTTCATCGTGAGCGAATACCCCCAAATGTCCGGCGTGCGCGAGCGATGACCAGGCACGCGGTCAGCGTCAGGGGCGCAGCGATGGCGCTGCCCTCGTGCAATATCAGCCAGGTCAGCCGCATTAATTCCATGCATGAAGCATCTCGATGGTGCCCTGGCCTGGCTGCTCAGTCGGCGCCCGCCAGGCGGATTTGATACTCGGCGGGGGCCGCCCGCCCTCGCAGGCGCTGTGAGCCACTGTGGCAGTTATGGCCTTCAGTCCGACGTCGATGAGGTTTCAGGAGGTCACTCGCTGATGGTATCCACCTGCCGAAGCGCCGTGGTTCGCGTGCTTCAAACTCCTTCGGGATTGCGTGCTGGCTGCGCATGCGCCAGGAGTGAGAATCGGTCGCCTGAAGCGCCTATCGAGCCGGATCGCGCCACCGACCCTGGTCGTCACTGACGGGGGCAGTGGGTTCGCGAAAAGCCCGCAAGAGAATCTGGCCGACCACGCGTGTGCAACGCTGCACCTTCCATGCGTATTGCCGGCCCCGCTAAGCCACTCACGACGCGCCCCAAACTGGCGGCCTCTACAAGGTTTATATACGATCTTGGGCAACAACTCTGCACGTGGAGGGGCCGAGAAGATGCTCAGGAATGGATCGGTGCCTACCAGGACTGGTGCGCGCGCTGGAAGGACTTCTGGAGGAGAGCACACGACAGGCCTGACTGGAGGATGGGGAATAGACCCACGAGAGGCTTGTTCGGGCCTCGTAACAGCCTCAACAAGCCGATCAGGCAAGGCCTGTTGTTCACGTACCTGACAACCTGACCACATCCGATGCCCGCAACAACCAACCAGATCGAAAGCACGAACGCGCGCCTACGCCAGATGCCAGCGCGATCACCGTGGCATGCGCCCGACCTGACGCATCAGCTGCGCCTCGGTGGTGCTAGCACCCACTCTGCGCACCCACAGCCAGCAGCGACAATCTGGCCACCATGCCCACCGACGCAGCCCTCGAAAACGCCTGGCAACAAGCCGCGCAAACAAGCCACCGCCATCATCGGTGGGGCGACGCACCTGTAACGAACTCACCACCCTACCACAACACCTGGGACTAACCCCTCAACCAACACGTTTTGTCCTATAACCCTGGCTCTCAGCGCCCTCCACACCTGTGGGCTGGGGCCCTGATCAGCGCGTCGCCTCGAAGCCCGGCCGCCACCGCCGGGGCACCGCAGCCAGGCCATGCACCTCGAAGCGTTCCCCTATCCTCGGTTCGCATGCAATTCTGACACCTGCAGTTCGTCACTAGTGAAAGCCCGAATTTCAACGATTACATTTCAAAGCATGAAGTGTTCGTGGGGGTGCATGCGAATATATCAAATCGGTCGCGTGCGTGAAAGGTCCTTCTATCGCTCGGTGCCCACTCATCCGGACCCTGGCAGCCCGCCTATATCATCCACCCCATATGGTTGAAGATTCAATCGCAGCCCCATAGGCTGAACCATGAAATACTTCGGTTCTGAGCTGGCCTACACTGAACGGCGGCCGCCACGGCATCCGCCGCCGGTCCCTCCACCATGATATCGACCGTCCGTCGCCGCCGACAACTCGGCGTCAATTGCGCTTCTTCGCGTCCACCACTTCGCCCGCAGGCGGCCGCGCCCATGCCACCCTCCCTCCTCCTGCCTCCCGCGCACGAAGGCCCATCGAGGTCGGAACCAGCGTCGACATGCGCCAAGAACCTCACACACCTCGCCACGAGGAGGCCAGCCCCCTGACACCTGATCGCCGACGCCCTCGGCGTCTCCCGCAGTGCCCCCGAAATCGCCAACAAGGATGGGAATCCCAGCTCGCCCGAAGAGCGAAACAGGCAAACCTCGCCCGTGCCACTACGAAGCGCCCTCGAGGCCACCGACGGCCGCCCACGGCCGAGCTGCGCCTTGCGAGCAGTACCCGCGCAGATGAACCCGGGCACGCCCTGCTCCCACACGCCCGGCCTGCGATCCCCGGATCTGGTGGCGCGGGATCTAATGCCTCGGCGATCAGGCGCCCACGGTGTCAACCTCACCAGCTCGACCCTGGCCTCGAGCGGGGACCGCCTTCGGTGACAAGGCCGAGCTGGCCTACCGCCAGGCGGGCCAGAGAGCTACCGCGACACGCGCGCGTGTCCGTGTCGCTCGATCTTCCCGCCTGTCCGGGCGGCGCGGCCCGCGGCCTGGAGCGCCAGACCAAATCCGACACCTCGCTCAGGGCATCACCTCAGGCACACGACGCGGCAGACCCCTCGACGCCCATCATGCGCCGAGCCAGGACATCGCGGAGCGACACTCTCACTGACGATCCCAACCAGCCCAGTTCGAGAAAGCAGATATCCGCAACCGCGAGACGTAGCGCACTCGGTGGGAGTAAAGCCCTCGGCACGATATCGACGAGGTCGATGGCCGACAGCCGATCCGTCGCAGTTGGGCGACTGGGGTAGGTGACGGTTATCGCATCT
>BNJV01002328.1_pt1 | contig 11530 bp, 12 predicted proteins | sample 8540591 | NCBI WGS metagenome assembly BNJV01 (sample SAMD00202457, study PRJDB9452) | human saliva metagenome | host: Homo sapiens
CCTTATCCCTGCAAGCAAAATCAGTAATCTCACACAGGGTATGTTTGTCGGTGCTGTGTCTGACAACTTCGATGAACGTATCGACCAAAAGATTTTTCATGCAGAGATAGTGGTGGATAGTGCCAAGGTCTCTGCCGAGATGAAAGTATACCAACCCATCCCCATAATCGCAGACTTCATAAACGAAGATGGCTCCGACAATCTCAAAGAGACCATCGAAGCCAACTATAAACAGGTTAAACAAGATATATTATCCCTTGTTAGTTCTGAGATAGAACGAATAAAAATAATCCACATCTTAGTCATTTGATATAGCCTATATAATACATACAAATATTAGCAAAAGAATGTAAGACTATATTCGTTCAAAATCGTTTAGAGAGCCTCTTATTCCTCTAAAGGATAAAAGAGAACAAGTCTTTTTCACGCCTATTATTGTCATTTATACTCAACTTATAGAGGATATTCTTATCCCTGAACTTGTATAATCAATAAAAGGTTTGCTATTCATTAGGTTTGTAATTATATTTAACAAAATGTAGATTTAAAATTGATTTAGGATAAAAACAAAAATGCAAATAATTCAATAGTTTTGTTGTCATACAAATCATCTGTAATTCTTATATCTTAATCGTTATTAGCTTTTGCATTCCAAACAAGAAGAGTTAGAATGACAGACATCAATGCAGCCCCAATCCAAAAAGTAATTGATATATGTAAAATCATATACTTCAGAACCATTTACAAAATGTTTATGACCCTCTATCAGCCATCCACTCATAATATCTTGAACACCAGCTCCAATATAACTGGCTACTCCAACGACACCGAGTGCAGCACCTGATGCGTTCTTTTGGCGCCAAATCAACAGCCATCAGTCCACCGAGAAAACAAATCAATACACCAATACCCAGGCCAAAAAGTACCATTGCGATAACATCAATAATGAAATGTACACCAGGAACTAGAAGGAATAAACAAAAGTGCAACAACATTGACTAATCCAAAGACTAAAGCAGGAATGTTTCTTGAGCCCCTAAAGAGTTTATCTGAGATTAGACCGGAAGCAATTGTTCCAACAATACCACATACAGAGCTAATAGATATAATAAAACTTGCGTCTCAGTGTAGAATAGCCTTTCATCGTTTCAAGATAGAAAACGCCCCAGCTATTAACAGCATATCGGCTAATGTACATAAATGCAGAACCTAAAGCGAGTATCCATATTGCAGGATTACGTAAGACGGCTTTCTGGCTTTTATTGAAGTCTGAGTCTTTTTCTTTTGCCGTACCATGTTGACCTAACAAATAACCATATTTTTTTGTGGGGTATCTTTCATTCCCCATTGCATAACAAAAAATAGGCTATACCAATTAATCCTGCACCGATTAGGGCATATCTCCAACCGAACTGTGTTGCAAGAATTGCTATACTTATAAATGTAATTGCTTCTCCCAAATTATGGCTTTGCACCCAAAAACCATAATAAGTTCCACGATTGCTACTATCAAACCATCTTGTCAATGAAACAACACCTGATGTCGCTCCCATTGATTGGAAAAAGCCATTTATTCCCCATAAGATAGCAAAAGAGTATAAATGAATTTGTAAAGCCCAGTACTAAATTGATAATTGCAGAGATCATTAGTCCTGTAGACATTAACTTTTTCACGTTAGCTCTATCTGCAATAAAACCATTACAAAGCTTACCAATTGCATAAGTGAAGAACAGACAAGAGCCTATAACTCCAATCTCTGTTTCTGTAAAAAGACCATCTTCAACCATAGGCTTGCGAATTACATTCATGCTCAAGCGACAAACGTAATATATACCATAACCTAATGTTGCGGTAAGGAATGATATAAGTCTGACACGCTTTTAATCTATCCTTATCGTTTTTCTGGAGTTTCAGCTGGAGATGGAATCTTATAATATGAATATAATTTTTTTATAAGTTTTCATTAGTCATGCAGTTTACGAGAGCGAAGATAGGTAAGAAGGTATTGAGGTCTGTCTGTTTGTAACAAACGAGCTCCTAATTTATCAATCAAATATCCATAGCCTTTGTCTGGATCTTCCAAAGACATATCATCATCGTGCCCACCAGCCATAGTATCCCATAATGTGTTATACCAAATTAGAGCCTTTTCCTTTTAGCTTATTGGGTAACGTTGGAGGAATAGGATTTGAATCTAATTTAAATAACAATTCAAAAAGCAACTGGATGCATATCACAGATAAACTTATCAATTTGTTCGATTGCGTTTGGTTTATCTATATCAATAATAGGCATATATATCACATCCTTAAGATAATCACCATACTGTTTTTAACTTCTTCTGCTGATTTGGTTCCTTTTCTATGATAATCTGCTTTTGTTGTACCTGTTTTTCATCAATTCATATACTTGATCAAAATATCTATCAGCTTTTATGCAGATTTAACATCACTTTTCCTTTAGCATGAGACTAGAGCTTCTTCAAGTGTTGGAACCCGGTGGATTGTTCTTATGTTACAACCATTCTTTAGGTGTAATGTCGAATGTAAGCTAGCGTAGTATCTTTAATAAAGCCTTTTTCCTGTTGTTGTTCTGTCTAATTTGGGGTCATGCATTAAAAATCAGTTGTCCATCTTTTGTGCGCTGTACATCTATCTCAACTATATCAACGCCCATTTTGGCTGCATTATCAATTGCCTCTGCAGCGAATTCTCACAGAAATTACGCCAATCTCCACGATGTGACGCAACAATTACAGAATGACTATCTCTGTTCAATAGTTTTGTCGAATTAGTTCAGCACGATTCTGTGCAGACACACTTTAAAATAGTAATAAATAAAAAGAATGAAAAGTAAAAATTCTTCTTCATAAGATTTTAATTTATAAATTAATTAATATATCATTTCTAACATCCAGACCATAGAAGTCTCTGTCTCTTGCGTTAACTCTACTTGCGTTACTTTAAGATTTCCCCAGGTTGAATGTGTTGGGGAAATGAATGTTGAGCATAAATAGATATTCTCAAAAAGGCCAAAAACCAAAAATAACAGGAAGGTTCTTTTCATATCACCACCGGTTTATCTTTATTAAGTACTTCTTTAACAAAAATTGGATTGTCACTAAAAATAATGTTTGCTCCATGATTAATTAACCATCCATAACTATTATCAGGATCAGTAACAGCAAGTTCATCATCATGGCCTGCATTAAATGTATCCCATAAAGAATTGAACCAAATACGATACCCCATTTCCTGTAAGTTCTTAATTTTTCTTAGAATGGGGTAGTCTTCTCGTATAAAGGAGAAGCTCATTCTGAGAAGAATAGTTTTTAATAAAAATCTTGTAAGTTTTTCTTCGTCTACATTTCCACCCTTACATACCAAGACAGGGCATAACAATAAGATTGTCTAAAAGATTTCCGTATTTTTGTTTTGTGGCCTTACTATTATCTGTTGTTCTTAGGATTATCTGCCGTTCGCAATTATATTTTTGCTAAATCTGCAACTTGTTGACCATAAGCTTTCCATTTATCAACTTGAATAAGAATCTTATCTTTTGCGAGAAGCAAAAACTTGTTCAAATGTTGGTATCGTTTGTCGCGTTTTGACTCCAATAGGGTTCAGAAGACGAAGTTTGCGTAGCTCATCTATCGTATAATCAGAAACCTTTCCTGGAGCCCGTTGTTGTACGATCTAAGGTCTCGTCATGCATTATAACGAGTACACTATCTTTTTGTCATCTGTAAGTCAACTTCGATTCCATCCAACCCCTCATTGATACAATCTTGAAAAGCCTGAATTGAATTTTTCTGCAGAATTACGCCAATTTCCTCTGTGTGCAAAAATCATAACGTGTTTCGATTTACCTCCGTCATGCATATATTGAAGCAGGGTATCAACTCTATTCCCTTTGCTAAGTGCAGAAAAGGGTATTACTATAAATAATAGTAAAACTAAACTATTGTTCTCATAAGCTTATATTAGAGATAAAAATATGTTCCAAGGCTATTCTTTCTATAATAAATAGTCTTGGAACATTCATCATTGAAGTTTGTAGTATCAGTCCAGCCAGGATTCTGTGTCAATGCCCCCACTAGTCAAGACTCTTTCACTTGCAGAATTGGCCATAGATAATCACGATTTTCATCCCAAGAAATCGTAATATTACTTAATGCATGAATATCTCCCGGATGTATTATTAGTAAGAATAATATCTTTTCCTATCTTAAATGAAGCACCTTTGAAATTACCCTTATTGGTCGTGTACAATAAGATATCGGCTATTCCATCTTCATTCAAATCATATTCACCAGGTCCAGGGAAGTAACACCCGTCAAATTCCTTTGTAAGCTGTTGGCCTTCTTTCCATCGGAAGATATCCCATAAGCGGAATCCTTATAGTGCAAGTTCTACTGTGCGTTCACGTCTTATTTCTAATATGACCCCTGTATTTGTATTCTTTGTAACATTAGGATAATATTGTAACAACAAATTATCAGGGGTTGTATTCGCTGCTAACATATTTAGATGAGGCATTCCAACTCTATCCCTAATTTTATTAATCGATTTATCTAAATCAATCTGTGACAAAGTCCCAAGTTCTGCTTTAGCCTCTGCAAAATTAAGATAAACTTCTGCAGCCCTGAAAAAGAGGATAATCAGTAACGGCTTTTAAAGTGAGCCATCATATGGTGAAGCATTCACAAATTTAATTGGACGATAGCCTGTTAAAGCGCTAAGATCATTAACGGTTTCTTTTGATGCATCTACTTGAACATATCCTGGACAAAGCACAGTTTGTGATAGTCGTGGGTCTCTGTGTTTTGTTTCCGCAACATACCCCATAGTCTGCCAGCTAGGCTGTTCATCGAAACGTGAGCCATCAGACATTAAATAATGATTCATAAACCGCTTAGTAAAACCTTGGCGATAGATGATAATATTAAAGGTATGCTATGGCGAACGTTTGATGTATTACTATATTTTTGTTAATATAACTTCATCACTTACAGCATCTATACTATTGAAAAGAGTACGATAAGGTTCTGCTCCCTTGGTGTAAAGTTTATAACCACTATTATTTATAAATTCTTCTCCAGCATCCGCAGCTTGTTTCAAATACTTCTCATAGTTATTCATACCACGATATTTTCTGAAGGTCCCTTCATAAAGAGCAGCATCGACTTTTTGAATGCAAGTGCAGTCCATTTTGTAACGTGAACAGGATCTTTTTAACGGCAACATAGTTATTGCTCTATCAAGATCTTTCATTACAGAATCCATAATAAGTTCTCTATTTTGACGTGGTTTCGATGAGCAACTTATCTTCGTTAGAATTTAAAAACTTGGTCATACCATGGCACATCCCCATAACGTTTCACTTTTTTTCAAAATAGAAATATGCACGGAAGAAATAGGCCACTCCATCATAATGTTTTCTAGCATTTTCATCTGAGCATTGATTGGAGTGCTGGAGATAATAGTTAATATCTCTCAAACGATCCCAATTCCATCCATCTTCACTAGCAGCACTTCGTTGTCCCATAAGTGTTTCACCTAATTCAGAACTAATGTTATCATCTGCATTCTGTTTTGCTAGATCATCAGCATCTGGAAGTAAGCTGTAGAAGTGATTTGCCCATAATTCAAGCTGTGGACCATTCTTAAAAATAGGTTTTAGGACTAAGGTATCTTCTGGTGTTAAATCTAAATTACAAGAAGAAAATACGAATAAGCCCATTAAAGTTAGGCTAGTAAATAATTTATTATTAATCTATGATATGCTAATTTAAAAATGTTATGTCTGCTCCTACTGAAATTGATTTTGAGAATCCATAGTCAACACCAGACTTGCCCTGATAGGTTGAGCTACTATTTACAAGTTCTGGATCAACTGCCTTTGTACTTCTTCATAGGTGACCAATAGAACAGTTTTCACAAGCTACGCAGACTCATGTTTCTTCACTACAGCGTTATTCTTTATAGGTAAAGTGTAGCCTATGGAAAGATTCTTTAAGCGTAGATAAGCTGCATTTTGCAAATAGCGGCTATTATAGACATTAAGTGCACCAGCACTATAAGCTTGATTACCACGTGGTCTTGGGTAGTAGGCGTTCGGGTTGCTCTCTGACCAAACCATATTTTCAAAATTTGTTGGAATAAATGAAACAGATGGCAGAGAATAGGGACCCCAGAAAGTATAAGCATATTGCGTAGGATACCAATTTTGTTTACCTACACCTTGGAAAAGATAGAAATCAATACCTTCATATTCTGCACTCAGACGGAACGAATAAGAATACCGTGGCAAATTATTACCAATTATACGCTTATCACCAGGATTACTCCTGTACCAGAGCCTTTCTGAAATAATATCACTCATCTAAATCAAGGAACTTTACATCACCTGCACGAAGCCGATTGTCGGTTTTTGAATTATAAACTCTATTGTTTACAGCTTTATCATTTATTTTTGCTTGATATTGAGCTGCTTCTTCATCTGTTTTGAATAGGCCACCCACTTATAGCCCCACATATCGCCTAATGTCATCCTTCACAATAATCTGATATGAGTTTATTAGGATTATCAAACCTGTAATTGTTGACTTATAGTCACCAATCGTTGCTGAGACATGATAATGCAAGGGCTTCCCTGCCACTTTAAAATTGATCGTTCCAACCCACATAGAGTTCCCAACCATTTGTCCGAGGTCTGCACACTGCTTTTTGGAGCCTCTGCACCAAAAACTGCAGAGAAAAGTTAGTGAGTGGGTATACTATCTTGGTGTATCGAATAAAAATAATCAGCAGTAACTGTTAATCGATTTCTAAGGAATGCTAAATCTAAACCTATATTATAAGTCGAGATTGTTTCCAAGTTAAACTTGCAGATTTTGGATTAGATACGTTTAGCATAATATGCTTTTATTTAAACCATCAAAGGTATAGTTCATTGAATTGTCTGTAGAAATCTCATCAAAAATAAGCATATGTCAACTTGTTGGTTTCCTGCAGACTTCCCAATGAGAAACGTAATTGCATTGTCCCAAAAGCTATGGAGAGGTTCGAAAAACTTTTCATCACTATACGCCATCCAAATGATGCAGAAGGAAAAATCCCCATCTGTCATTACTTGCAAAAGCGAGAGGTTCCGTCCCAACGACCACTTAATTCAACGAGATATTTTCCCATATAATCATAGTTCACGACCAAAGTAACCCAAAGTACGGAAGGCATTAATCTCTTGTGATGTAACTGTCTCGCCTGTAGCAATACTCATGAGCTAAGTCTTTACTTAATAAATTGTTCTTTGTAACAGAGATCGTTACTACGATAATCTTCATATTGCATACCACCGACGGCTTTGAAATTATGTTGTTTATTCCATGTATGCTGATACGTTCCATATATGTTGAGATTATGATCACGAATATTAATATGAGTTTTTGGATAATAATCCTTGATAGTTCCTGATGTAAAGTTCTGATAACACCTTCCCTGGCGAGAATAGTCAAAAGGCATATTGCGATAATTACGTATGCGATACGATCTTTATAAGCATGAGAACGTAAATATCAAATCTTTGTTTACTTCTATATCCAATTGGTTAGTAAGTCAATGAAGTCCTTGTCTGTACTGTTTGTTTCTGGCCTCATTTGCAGTTAGAAAACCAGCGTGGCCACCACCAAGAGGTGAATTACCTGTCATTTTGATTAATATATTGTACTATTGTTCCATCAGATTACGTGGTACTACGTTAGAGATAAATTATAACTAAGAAAGTACAACGTTTGTTGTTCATTTTTAAAGCCAGCATATTTATATTCCGTCGTATTAAAGTTGACATTTCCTGTATACGTAAGCAATTTGTTAAGTTTAGCACTCAATTTCCCGCGGAAAGAATAGTTGTGGTATTTATCATGATAAATCTAAAAATTCCATCTTGATTTAGTAGACGACCGCTTACGAAATAGTTTACTATCATTGCCTCCTGTTACAGAAACATTATGTTCGTTTTCAATGTGACTGACGGAAAAGATAGTTATACTGTCAAAAATTAGCATAATACATATAACGCCCTCGTTATCAGTCACTAACCCATGGTCGAGCAGGGTCTTCTGTTTTATCATTCTTTTCGATCCAATAACATTTGCATACCCTCATCGTCATAAGAAAGCCATTGTTTGTTGTTATAAGATTGGTAGAATTTATTTTACAGAGATACATAATCATAATATCGTAGTCTGTCAGGGGTTTCTTAGCCACCACGCCCGTACACGCTGGTGACTTTCGCATATCTTTGGTTTCAGGCCTTTGAACGCGCTCCATAAATTGAAGCGGTATCTTTACAAATGATCATGTCGTTAGGATTCGGTTAAAGACGCACCATTCCGTCGGCGGATGGCGGTGCCACCGGTGAAACGCCGTATCAGATGGTGGATCAAGGCTCGGTCGTATCAGGTTCTGGTGGATCCTTTCGTCCTCCATGAAGTTGTTGGGCGATGCAATATCTTAAAACCGTATTGCCTGGATTAGCATTTTGATTGTGACCTCATGTACTATCTTCGCTGACCTTTGTTCAATAAACAGCTATTTCTGGTATCAGTGAACATAAATCGTGCTGGTTATTCTTCTGACTGCTGTTCTTCATCGTATTTTGTTGATCGCGCTGGTTGATCGTATATTGCTGGTGATCGCCGGATGTTGGAGTTATAGACCGTTCGTCACTGGCTTTCTGGTGCCAACGTATCACTGTTTTGATTAAACCTCCGTCTGATCTTTATTGATTGGTTTCTTTAAATAATGATAATCGAAGTTGATCGACGCTCCCGTTATAATTCTTTGATTATTATTTTCATTATATTAAGTTTTAAATCTTAGTTCTGGTTATATATATTATTAGGTTTTAATATAATTAATCAGTATATAAATCTTATCCTGGTGTTATTTTTATGTGTGTGTTTTTAATGGTGTGGTCAGTTCTGTTTTATTATCTCTCTTGTTCAATCCATCTATATTAAGAGTTATAGATCTATTAATGTTTTCTTTTTGAAAATCATTATAATAAATTAAAATTATTATGGTTTCTTATTAGCTTTATAATCTGTGACATCATCCATCAGTTATCTTCATATAATGGTCAATTGTTCCATATCATCTTTTTCATTCAAATCATAACTTTCTTTTATCAATATAGCTAGTTAATAATATAGTATGAACTATAAAAGTATATTTCGGTTTTCATTTAATCTTCCTTGTTCTTTTCTTTAATTAATCTTTGTGTGATCAGTGCCATTTGGAGTAGAACAAAATGGTTGGTGGCTGTTTGACCAGGATGTCAACTTCCTTCTCATGGTTCAACTCCTTCGGTTGAACTCTGGTTGATCAATTCATCCTATTAATATCGGTCATATGACATTGAGCATTATCATTGTAAAGTGGTTGGCTATTCAAAACAGATGACATCAATATCAATAATGGCTGTGGGTTTAGTTAAAACAAATCAGTGGTGATAAGGTTAATTAATATTATTTCAGTGCAGTGATGATCTGGTGGCGTCAATTGCGGTATTCAGTTCTTGGTCCTATTCCGTCTGGTGGTGCCGTCTGGTTTTGATCAGGCAACCGACACTTCTGGATACGTGGTAATCAAGCCTCGTTGCTGGTGCTTAATCATCCTATTGGCCGCTATTTTGCAAAAGTGACTTCATCTACGCTTGGGGAATGCCACCGGAACACGCTACCTACAAAGGCCGCGCGTGAAGAAGGCTGGGGTCTGTGGCGGCTGGCTTGTTGAGTGCCGGGCAAGGCGGTTCAGAACATGAAATGGTAATAATATCAGGCAGAGTCGGTGCTGTTGGCTGGTTCCATAAATCAGACTCATTGAGACAGACGCCTTGTTTAAGTTAATTATCATGGTTGTGTCGATTGTTTGCTAATTCTTTATTGGGCTTGTTTTTCTTAGCATTTAGTTTCTTACCGGAAGATACTCAGTCTAAACTGTTTGAAATAATTCGCTTGAATTGCAGACGCGATCGCTTCTGTTACTTCCAGATGCTGATGATCTAGCAAACAAATTACAGATAATCTTGATGGTTAATTAGGTGAGCACCCAGGACGCGAAGTGCACTGGTGAATGGGATGGAATTGGGATCGTTTGAGAGATAATCCTATTATCTCGCACTCCAATCGTATGAATAATGTAAACTCCCAATATGATGGGGTAGCTATTTCTTTAGTATATTGACGTTAGGGATGTGTGGCCAGGTTTAAATTAACAGTTGCTCATACGATAAAATGGAGAACTATTTATGGATTCTGTGACTGGTCTTGTTGAGGCATGCTATCATTCCGCCGGTTCAAAAGATCCTGTTCCGTACAAAATGGACTTGCCCTTTCAAAGTCGTGCCATCTTTATAAAGGGATTCGAAAAGTGATATCAGGTAACTTATGAGAAATGTTTGAAACAAGCTGCGGATGCTGGAGGAAAATTTGTAAATAACAGTGGTTTATAAACTTTAAGGGGCAGAACCTTCATAAATATCTTTCCAGCCAGTATAGATGTAAACCAATCAGTTCTATTAACAAAAAATACCGTAATACATCAAGCGTTATATATGCCCATGTATAATCTATCGCCGGGTTTTGCCGGTTTTATGAATCATTGTGGTGGCTCACGTTTCGATGAACAACCTGGCGGCAGGCTATGAATATGTTGAAACAAACACAGACACGACCATCTGGCGTAACTTTGTCCAGGATATGTTCAGTGATGCGTCGAAAGCCGTTAATGATCTTAGCGCTTTGCGAATATCGTCCAATTAAATTTCGTGAATGCTTTGCGTTAAACCATAAAGCGTTACTGATTATCTCTTTCAGGGCTGCAGTTTATCCGGTGCAGGCTAAAAAGCAGAACGGGACTATTCTGAATTGATTTGAAATAGTGGTCTGTCAAAATTAGGATGGGGTTGGATACTCATCTGTCCTTAATGGCAGCAGATCCTTCGATAATTTTGTTGTGTATCCACAATATTCTAAAGAATACAAGCCGGGGTCATATTTAGAAATAAGACGTGAACACACGGTAAGGCTTGCCCTGGATTTGCTTATGGGACCTTCCGATGGAAAGGCCAACAGCTTACAAAGAGAATTTGACAGTGTTACACCCTGGACCTGGGTGAATATGATTTGAATGAGATGGAATAGCCGATATCTTATTGTACACGACCAATAGGGGTAATTTCAAGGAATTAACTTCATTAAGATAGGAAAGAATATTATTCTTACTAATAATACATCGGGAATATTAAATGCATTAAATATTATTACGATTTCTTGGATGAAAATCGTGATTATCTATGGCCAATTCCTGCAGGAAGAGTCTTGACTAGTGGGGCATTGACACAGAATCTGGCTGGACTGATACTACAAACTTCAGTGTATGAATGTTCAGGACTATTTATTATAGAAAATTAGCCTTGGAGTTTATCATTTTGCTCTCTAATATAAGCCCATGAGGCAATAAAAAT
>BNJV01002639.1_pt1 | contig 11516 bp, 20 predicted proteins | sample 8540591 | NCBI WGS metagenome assembly BNJV01 (sample SAMD00202457, study PRJDB9452) | human saliva metagenome | host: Homo sapiens
TAGATTAGGGGCTGTAAAGCCTTTAGAATAAGCACTTTGGGGCGCTTTCCCTTAGTGCTTTTTTTAATTTAATATCCTTTTTACTACCCCTACTAATTTTTGGTATAGTAAGAGGGTATCTCCGAGTGGAGAACCCTTATTTTTTTATAAATTACTGATAGCTGTCTCATAATTTGAGACGGCTTTTTTTGCATTCTCTTGGTTAGTATGCCAGTAAGTATTTTCAGTGATCATTAAATTAGAGTGACCTAGTCTGTATTGCACATCTTTAGGGCTAGCTTGAGCGTAGAGCATCATAGTTGTATGGGTATGACGGAAACCATGGAATGATACATTAGGAACGTCAGCAACTTTAAAATGCTTATCTAGGCGCTTTCTCAAATTACAAGCATAAGCATATTTTTCTGTAAATACAGAGAATACAATGGTTTCAGTACGCCCTAACTGCCATGATTGCACTTGTTGGCGGTTCTTGTATTGTTTGAGCATAAGTAACGTGGCTTTGTCTATTGGTATATCACGATAACCAGCGTTTGATTTAGGGGTGTTTATCTCTTGGTATCTGTTGAGTGTTTTATTGATACTGATAATACCATTGTCTAGGTCAATATCAGACCATTCAAGAGCTAAAGCCTCACCTATACGGCATCCAGTAGCTAGCAAGGTCTTATAAAGCACAATATCAAAGAGATTTTCATAGTTTGATTGATCTAGCGTATCGAGATAATCAAGAAACTGTTTTAATTCTTTGTTATTCAGATGCTTAACGGGTGCTTTTTCTTTTTGTTGCTTACGTGGCACAATGACATCATTAGCGGGGTTATATTGTATTACCTGAATAGCTACGCCATATTTCAAAATACGCTTATTCATGTTATGAAGTAAGGAGTAGTTAGCGAATGCCCCTTTTTCGCCCCTATTAGCCTTGTCAGCCCATTTATTCACTTGTTGCTGAATAATAGGCGTGGTAAGTTTAGATAGCTTATAATCGCCAAATACAGGCAATAGATGCACTCTAACCAAACCCTCCATAGATTGGCGAGTATTTGGCTTAACTGTATTCTTGTAACTGTCCCACCAAACTTTTACAAGCTCATTATATGTTGTAATCGTTGGCTTGTCTTTAACTGTATATCCGTTGGCTATAAAAGCATTCACAGCCTCACGGGCTTTTGTCTTACAGCCCTTTTTAGTGGATGCTGTCACAGTTGTACGGGCTTTTTTGCCCGTTAGTTGGTCAACGCCTAAATAAACGCTAGCACGGTACACAGTAGCACCGTTTTTCTTTGCAATTTGTTTGATATTCATGATATGAACCTTTCCATCAGCAGGCAAGCGGATAGGTTAAGTTTCGAGTTTATACCATGCGAGGGGCTACGAGAACCCCCTTATTTTAGATTTTAAGCAGTCAGACGGTGAATAATACCAGATTAGGGAACAAGGCGGATATGGGGCTTATATGAGCAATAGAAAAAGTGTATCAACTAAAAAGCTGATACACTTATTTTCTTGTTGTAACCCTGACCTATATAGAGATACAGGCATAGAGCAGTGTAACCCAAAAGGGTTTCTTTTACGATTGGAAAATATAATATCACTTTTTTTAGAAATTTTTTTACAAGTGTTTTTAACAAAATTTTTTTGTACATTTCTATAATTTTTGTATTTTTGTTTGTAGTAATCTTCATGTTTTTTAGTACGTTTTGCAATTTTGATAAATTCTTTAAAACGCTGTTTTCCTAGTGCTTTACTACAATATTCACGATGCAATACTACGAGGGAAAATATATCATGTATTTTACGATATTTTATAATATCCCTAGAGATATTAAGCATAGAAGCAAGAGAAGTAATAGAACTTGAAGGGGATAGTGTTTGCTCTAACACATCCACCAGTATAACATTGCTATGGGCGCAAGCGTTACGAATATGGCGAGCATATTTCCCTAACTGCTTCGCTTTTTTTAGCCGTTTATTACTTGGATATTTATCACAATACATTTCAACCAAGTAGCATAGATTCCCAAAGTCCATGACTTCAATCAATACCCATATAGGGATATCATTTTTATGTTTGATATAAACGTTTTTTAGGTAATGATTATTTGATAAAGCGTTTTTAGTATTTGTAAATCCTATAGGGTTATAGACAGCATAATCCTTTACTATATCGTATCCATCAACTTTTGGATTTTTCGTTATAACATCCATTAAAGCAGTTTTGATACTATGTTCAACGTCCAGACAAACATCCATTAGGAAGTAACGTATCTGCATATCAATTACAGCCAGGTCAGCTAACGTCGCAAATTCTATATTATATTTACCATCTACTTTATTGAAAAGTTTTCGATAGCTCGATATTTTATAGTAGTAGTTCCGTGTTTGTAATATGTTTTTGGCTGTGTTCTGATCAAAAATATTGAACAGAATACCATTTGCGACCATCTTATCTATCAATGCTTGGTAGCTTAAGAGTTGCTTTCTTTTATCGCTCATTATTCTCCTTTCTATTTGTCACTTTCGCTCATTTTTGCGCTTTAGTTTGTAAAATCGGCTTTCTATTCTTCAATTTTCCCTGTTTTTGCACAATAGAGAGTGGGAGAGTTATTTAATATTATTCTTCTCATTGTATTCCATTGTGGAATATTCCTCTTGCCATGTTTTACTGTATTTAAACAATTCCTTGAACTCAGTTTCTTTCTCATCTTTCATTTGTCCAAAGTATCTACCAGCCGTTATTACATTTAAATATTTGGTATTGATACTTGACATTGACTTCATTAGATCTTTGATTTGATTAATTTGATTATCTGAAAGATAGATAGAATATTTCTCTATAAATTTTATAAAAATCTTTATCAAATTCTTTATCCTGTTGTTGCAACTGCGCTAATTGTTCATCACGCATTCTCCAACTCACTAGGTCTAGATAGTAATTTTTTTGCTTCTGGACGTGCTTTTAATTCCTCTTTTTCTTCATCTGTTAAGTAGTGATCTGCTTGTTCCTCTAACTCCTTAAGAAAAAAATCTTTGACGGGCTATTATCGTAGCCAAGAAGATAGCCAACCGATACTCCAAAGTGTTTAGCTAAAGAATCCCATATTTTTTTGATTTCTTGGTTTTCTAGTGCCATTTTCATAGTACATTAATTGGCTATCAGAAACAGAAATATCATAAGTTTCTTTTTAAAAATTTTCTTTAGTTTATTTAGAGATAAATTTTCTTTTTCCCTTAATTCTTTCAATCTATTTTTTTAACTTCTAACTCATTTACTTTATTTTTTTCAATTTTTTTCTTACCTATTTTGGATTCTTGTAGTTAGATTATATCACAGTGAATAGAAAATGGTTATAAAAAAATATTCTCAAAAAAAGAATATTTAGCACTTGACATTCTTAAAATAAGAATATATAATCGATTTGTTCTTGAATTGAGAATAAAACTTAAGAAAGGAGAAAGAATAATGATTATTACACAAGAACAAGCAAAGGCTTTGCGTAGAAAAAAAGCTGATTTACAATTAAAAAATTATGAATTTGCTTTTGAAATTGGGGTTGCCCCTAGAACAGTTCCTAAAATTCTTAATGGGGATTATAAAGCGCCAAAAAGAATTTACGCAAGTGTAATGGAATGGTTAGCAAAGGATTATTAGAAAGGAGCGACCCAATCGCAATACTATTTTACATCTACACATTTCTCAAGTGGTGCTTTACCACTGGGGATTGATAACAAAAAAGGAGAAAAGAAATGAACTTTAAAGAATTTAAAACATGGCTAGATAATGCCGTAAGCATGGCGGAAGCTATGGGACTACCTGAAAATAAAGCAGTACTTGACGACTTAATAGAAAATACGGCCAATAACCTAGCTTTGATCGCTGAGTTAGTGGAAAGCCGTCAACTGATTTATAGAAAACCTAGACATGAAGATTAAAAACGACAACAAAAAAGTCACTTGCTCAAATTTTGGTCGAGGAGAGCAAGCGACAGAACGAGAATATAGATATTTTTCTATATCTCCACTATAACAAAAATCAACTATTCAATCAATAACAACTAATGGCAGGCAAGCGGATAGGTTAGGTTTTGAAAAAACATAGAGCGCCAACTCTTTAAACTAGACACCGCTTCCAAGCGTTCGCCAACTTGGGGTAATCGCCCAGCGTTTGGAGTGGTGTCAATCCTGTATAAGAAACGACATTAAAAGGCCATCAGGGCAATTATACATCATAGAAAAAAGGTAAAAAACATGACAGAAACAACATACGAGAATTTAACTAGATATATAGACAGAATTAGCTCAGAAATGCAAGAGATTGGCGAAAAAAATGGGCTCAGTAGACTTTCGTTATTGGCAAATCAGACAAAGGTTATCAAAGAAGAATTATCCCGTTTACTTTGGATTGAACTTCCTGAATTGAATGACAGCCATAAAATCGAGGCAGTTTCTAAAAGCACTACGGGAATCCGTTTCGGCCCGGGTATTTTTGAAGTGGACGCTATGCGAAAAGCATTCTTTAAACGCCAAGCTAAGCACTTTTTTGAGAACGAAGCAGAGCAACAGGCGTATATAGAGCATGCTGAAAAGGAGTTTTTAGAGGCTACTGTAACCTTAAAAGATATTCTTTTTAACTCTAAAAATGGAACTCAGAAAGCAAATAAAAGTTGTCTTATAGAGAAGTTTGAGGAGGCAATAAAATGACACTAGACTTAGACAACATGACACAAGCAGAATTTGATGAAGTAATGACTGAAATCAAGGAGGAATGCCCCAACCTCTTTCAGTTTATCGTTGATTTTATCAATAAAAAAGTATCTATCCAGGAAGTAGAAGCTTTTCAAAAGATGGAACATGAAGTGAGACAGTTATACATTAAAAACTACAAAGCGAGGACATAACATGAATGAACTCAATCTAACACCAACAGAATTTCTAATACTCATCCCAATCTTGTTTTATCTAGTTTGGAAGTTATGGCGCTATGAGAGCCTCATAGGGCTTGATATTAGCCCACAAATTGACAAGGTAGAGGAAAACACCACTGACCACGTGCAAGAACGCTACGGCGCTTATATACAGCTTGCGAACAAGCATTATAACTAGGAGGGGGAACATGAAACTTGATGTTGATTTAGAAAAAATAGATTTAGAAAAGTTTGAATTAGGGACAGGGGCGTATTCTAAAGGTTATGAGCTAGCACATTTAGAAATCACAGTATCACTTGCAAAAAAGGTGTTTGAGTTATACAAAGAACATTATGACGGGGTTGATATTGTATCAAAAAAAGATGCCTCAAAACGTTTAAAAGTTTCTTATGCTACTTTGGATAATTGGGAACGGATGGGACTCCGTAGGTTGCAAAGTCCTTATGAAAGCAGTAAAAAGGTTTTCTATCTTTGGTCGGATATTCTTGCCTTTCTCACGGTACGTTAGGAGGTCTATTGTGGAAGTTTTTATTATTGATAGTGATGTGTGGAGGGGTAATGAGAGTAATAGAGTTAACTGTGCAAACTGAGAAATTACCTTTATTTGGCTTTCTAAAGTCAAATCCTACTCAAGTTTGGAAGAATGGAGAATACTACAAATTTACCTATTATGAGCCTGTAGATGAGGCTTTGACGGGTTTTCAATACAAAGGCCTGTATGTGTCGATTAAAGACGAAAATAAGGCGGTAGAGGGCTGGGAATTGATCAGAGATTTGGATATTGCTTTGGCTAGTTCTGACTTGCTGACATTCCTGACAGATTTAGAGGTAAACAAATTGACAGAGCAACGGCAGGGGCTTGGAGTGGAGTTAAAAGGTTGGATTTTCGATCTAATTTGTAACGGCATTTATACCAGGTATGAGACTTCACTCTTTGTCCGCCTGCTATTTGTGAATGGGTACAGTTTTAGTCAGCTGGTGGACTTGTTTTCTGCAATCGTTAAGCGGAAAGAACTAGCAAGATATTTTTTAGAAGTAGCGACAAAATTCTATAAGGGGGTAGCATTTGAATATTAGAGACAAATTAAATGAGATCATAAGATTAAATTGGACTGAAGTAGATTTTTGGTTGTTCTAGATTGAAAGCTGATTATAAAAAAAGCAATTATCGGATATTTATCACTTAGATAGTTTAAATAATCTAAAATATCAAGGTAAAGAAATAACTATTCCAGTTGGTAACATCATGTATACTACAGATGTAAATGGAAAAGAAGAAAAGTTTGTATCAGCTACCACGAAGCGAGTTAAGAAAGATGACAGTATAAAAGTAACTTTCAAAAATAGTTTTCCCCCTTTTGCTAAGCTGGTGATTGATTATCTTTTAGGGCGGTATGTATTCTATAATGGGCAACTTTATGATGTAAATAATAGACAGGCCAAGATGATTGATGATATAAGATTGGCTAATCTTTACGGGTTCAAACATGGGACAGAGTTTATTCTAGATATTTTAAAGGGGATTGATAAACATTTTTCATACCGAGCCAATCAGAGTTCTAAAACCATTTCAGATTGCTGGTAATGATTTTATTATTGATTTGGAGAAACACACGCTGACTAGATGCGTTCTGAATAATGAGATTTCATTTTTTTAAGTATTATCAAGTTGATTTTGAAACTGCTAAGAGTAGTAAAGAGATTGCCAATAAATTTTTTTACACTACGTTATTGAAGACCCCTGATAGTTTCCACAATGCCCAATTACAGACATACTACATAGCACAAGTGGCTAGTGGATTGAAAAAGTAAAAACTAATTTCTTTATAACTAAGTCTGGAGTAAGAACGGGTAAAGGGTTACGGCATACCGCCTTATCGGGATTGTTTAATAAAATTGATGTTGAACTGGACAACCTAGTATCAAAAGGATTTGACGCTTTAAATGCTTGGGCTATGTTTTCGGGTGGAGAGATGGCTTTGGCTACTGAGCAAGGGGATATTATTGGAGATAGGATTGAGCGTGTTTTGAAAATTATTGCAACTGAAAAAACACACGTAGCCAGAATGGTAGGAGGAAATCAAGGGCTGGTATTACTTTCTAGTGTTTTGTGTATTGATACCAATAGGAATGTATCTCTTTCAGATGAAATGAACGGGCGCAAGGTATTGATCCAGTATAAGGATAGACCAGTAGGAGAAACTGACTTGGAGCGTGAAGAAGCGTTTGCCGAATATTGGGAGGCATTTACACTACCAGATAAATCTCCAAGAATCGAGGGATGTATTGGTTTCTTGCTATCCAGCCTTGATTATTTCAACGAACAAGAACAGAAATTTGTCTGGAAAAATGTTGAAGTTTATAACGGTGAAGAAAACCTTGATGATTTCCAGTTGACTTTGATAAATCTACTACAAAAGACTGATTTTGTCTTAAAAACAGGAGATTATATAATCAATGAACTTTACAAAGAAACTTATGGAAAAAATAACAATGAGGCAGGAAAAGCATTGACCACTATTGGAGTAGAGAGAAAAAGAAAAAAACTAGACGGTAAACTTGTCAGTGGATATGTAGTTGGCAATCAAAAACGATTTGATACTTTTGTTACCAAGGAAGAAGAAAGAGAATTAAGAGTAGATTTTTCAACTTTTGAAGAACTTGAAGGTACACAAGGTACATAACTAGTACACAACTAGTAGTGAACCGCTTAAACACAGTAGTATCAATGATTTAAGCATAACGGTACACAAGGTACATAACTTTACTGAGGGTTGAAAAGTAAAAAAATAATAAAGATAAAAAAATAATTACTATTATATAGAAAGTGGTGTTCCTTGTGTACCCCCTTATGAAATCCCTTGGTATTCTAAGGATAACAGGGTACACCAGTGGTTGTGTACTCTAGTGTACTAGTCGTGTACCAGGAAACAAGGTCCATAATAAGTGCATAGGGTACACAGGTAGGTACACAGGTAAGGTGACCTATGTACCTTTCTAAAATAAAGGAGTAAAAATGAATTTCGTAACCGCAAAAGAATTGACAGTAGCTTTAGAAAGTCTGAGTGAATGGCTAGTAGAAAAATCCCTGATTTAAGATTGACAGATATAAGATTGGGCAAATGCAATGAAAAAAAGAAGTCACGTTTAGAGTTGAATATGAGAATTTAAGAAAAAGGATATGAGTATGAAAGCTAAATTTTTTTATCATCGTTATTGGGAAAGCAAAAAAAGATTTTGAAAAAAAGAAATAAATGATTTTATGGCAACCGTCGAATGAGGAGGTTAGTTATTCCAAGGAACAGATGAAAGGACAAGTAAATGGAAATGCAAGATGGCTTTATTTATTTTAGAAATTATGGTAGAATTAAACTGTTAGAGATTCCGAAGTTTGGAAGCATAACGCTAAAAAAATACAAGATGGCGAGATTGTCTCCAGCGTGGTATCTAAAAACAACACAATATAAAAAGAATACTGACTGAAAAAAATCAGAGGTATAGCATAAAGTAGAGTAATCTATTTTGGCTATGCCTCTTTGTGTTTTTGGAAAGGATGGAGGAAAAAGAAATGCCAACATTGCAAGAAGTAAAAAAACCAGATGGACAAAGTACGGACTCAATTAGAGATTTTTTTGATCGCTTTGATGAGGAAATTGAGAAAGCAGAGAAAGAAGTTGAAGCTATTAAATCCAAGAAAGCGGATGTACAAACATTTGAAGATTTTTCAAGCTATTAATGCAAAAAGAAAAGTATATTGCTGATATGAAAGTCCAAAGAACAAAACTTGAGAAAGAACGGATTGACTCAATCGTAGCAGACGCTAGAAAAAAATCGATGCCTCAGGTTATTTAGAAACAGCATTAGAACAAGATGAAACAGTGAAGCGTCAGCGTCAAGAAATCAAGCAGAAATCTATTGAGCTTTTTGGAATTGATTGCGAATTATAACGAAAAACTACAAAAAAATACTGCTAAAAGATTGGCGGATGAGGTAAGAGAAACAGGGATTGAAGAATTATTTAACCGCCTGAATACGTCACCGGAATATAGCGGAGTAAGTAAGCCTTATATCTCCAGTGGTATAACTGGTTACATGGGCAATCAGTACCGTTATTTAGATCCAAAAGAAGATTTGGCGTATTTTGTGAATCGTGTTAACCATTTTGAAGGAGAATAATAAATATAGAGGGGGGAGTTACTCCAAGGGGCAGACGGAAGGTGTATTTTCTAGTTTGTATAATACTATTAGTTGCATCAATGCGATGTTACGCAATAAAGAACTAATTTACAAACTTAAACGAAAATAGACACTTTCAAGGGGTGAGGAATCGCCCCTTTATGAAGTTAAAAGCTATGCTTGCTTTGATAAAAATTACTAAGCATGGTGATTAAAACAATTTGAAAAAACAGCCACAAGGGTAACAAAAAGGGTAGTAATTTAGAAAATACAACCTAAAAACCTAGTAAAATCAACGTACTAGGGGCATTCAGATTATAATTAATTCAAATAAAGGAGTAAAAATGACTGATGAAACCGATAAAAAATTATTGCAGATGATGGGGGATGGCAATCCCCTTTATCTTGTTTGGAGGTAACAGATGGCGAGAAATGATAAAAACAGCCTTACAACAAAGCAGATCAAGTTTATAGATGCCATGCTGACCGAGCCGACTATTGAAAAAGCGTGCCAAAAAGCAGGGGTATCAAGGGCAACAGGTCATAAGTATCTAAAAGCTGCAGCGGTTAAAAAGACATTGAGGATAAAGCAAGATGAGATGATGGATAAAACAACTCAAATGCTATATCTAGCATCGTCTAATGCTGTCACTGTACTTAGTGACATCATGCTTGATAACAAAGTTAACCCGTTCATAAGAACTCAAGCAGCAAAGGCAATACTTGAACAATCTTATAAAACCCATGAAATTTTTGGAGTAGTTAGACAAATTGAAGAATTGAGGTTGGAAATTGAGGAAGTATCTAAAGGAAATTGAAGAGTTACGAGAACTCAAGGAATTGTTAAGTAATAGGAGTATGCCAGAGTGTATTATTGTTGAGGGAAACGATGACCTAGGAGAATTTTTCCAAATTGATGGCGAGTTATTTAGTGATAATGAGCTTTTAGAAAACCTTAAAAAATGGCGTGAGTGGGAAGTATCAGTTATTATTGATGATTGGTGCAACCGTACCCTGAATGAAGATAACACAGAAGTCTTATACTTTCCTACTCATGATGATAAAATGGACTATATCCGATTTAACAAAGGTTTAGAACCTCTATGTCACACACTAGATAAACCTTATACAACAATCTCAAAAAGTGAATGGTTAAAACTATTGGATTGATAGTCTAGGAGGTATCAATGACCGAGAAAAAAATTGAGCGTATTTCTGTAATACACCGAGAAAAGATTTTATGGCTCAAGTGGTACTTTATGAGAGATAAAGAGAAACATAAGTATAGTGTCCTTGAACGTGAAATGTTTGATGCTGCTAAAAATCAAGATATGCTAGCCTATCAAAAATACGCTACTATCAAGCAGATAACAGATATTAGGGTACAGACAAGCCCAGAGGACGTGCTAGAGACCGTAAAAGAGGTTTACGTCTATAATCGTATGAATGCAATCGGAGCTTGTCAGAGGATACTATTTCTTACTCAATCATCTGCCTATGCTAAGCTGAATAAGTGGTTTGAGACTTATTCGGATTTGTATTTTAGTGTTATACCTTTACCCAATATGGGAGCGTATCATGAGTTGGCAGATATCTAGTTGATTGTATGATAAAATATAATAAACTTCAAAAAAAGGAGATAAACTTGAAGATTAAGCAAAAATGGGAACGTAGATCATTTGGAACGGATTTTATCGCTAAAGGTTTATTTTGGATAATTCTTTTTATAGTTTTGCTTTTCAGCTTTAACTATGCAATATCAGGAAACCTATACGCATCGGAATTTTGGGATATGATTGGAGGAGTGCTTGCATTGATTGCCTCCTTTATAGCATTAATATTTTTTGCTAGAAGAGCGATAATAGAGGGATATTATATTAGTACATGGGATTGTGTAATGGCAACATTTTATACTGATATCGAAAATGATCCTAACTATTCACAAACATATCATGAGATAAATAAGAAATATGCAGATGATGTCAGAGCGCGTGTGAAGGCGTTAGAGCCGATACAAAAGCGTTATTTTTATTGTTGTTTTCAAGAGTACATGGAGCAATTGAATTGGTTAGAAAGGTTTGTGATTTGTCTTTACAGTGTATTTACAGTAGGCAGTTTTTCAATTCATCTAGAGTTATCGAGAGCAAGAAGAAGAAACTGGTTTGATGATACAGATAATGACTTTGTATAATAGAAAAGGCATCTCACTGGATGCCTTTTTCCTTGCCTGCTGAACTCATAAATTTAATACCTTTTTTGTTACCCCTCAAAAATACCCTACTTGTTTGTGTCTTGTCACTTTTACTAGATTAGACAAAATAAGCTCTTTAAAATTGTGCATTTTTTGGGGTACTATATAATAGGTAGATAACTTGAAAAAAATAATTCTATAGTCATATAGAATAAAAAAA
>BNJV01002783.1_pt1 | contig 11477 bp, 26 predicted proteins | sample 8540591 | NCBI WGS metagenome assembly BNJV01 (sample SAMD00202457, study PRJDB9452) | human saliva metagenome | host: Homo sapiens
GTATCTGGAAGCTTAACTCCCATGTTACAGATAGAATTAATAATAACTTTATTAAAAAGGCATACAATCTTATCTGATACGAGATATTATATTCTATATACAGTTGTGTTATAATAGCATACAAAATTAAAGGAGGTTGCAGTATGAATGCACATGATATTTTGAATAATCCCTTTTTAAATAAGGGAACTGCCTTTACACTTGAAGAGCGTAAAGAACTTGGCTTAGTTGGAGTTTTGCCACCTTATGTGCAAACCTTGGAGGAGCAAGCGGCACAAACCTATGCTCATTTTTCTAAAAACAACAAACTTGGAAAAACGTTTGTTCTTGATGGAAATCTTCAATACTAATCGCACCTTTTGTTTTACTATCTTTTTAGCCAACACATTGCCGAATTCAATCCGATTGTTTATGATCCAACGGTTTACAACTACGATTGAAAATTACAGTGATTTGTTTGTTGATACGCAATATGCAGGCTATTTAGACATTAACCACCCTGAAAATATAGAAGCTACCCTTAAGAATGCGGCCGGAGACCGTAATATTAGACTTATTGTTGTGACAGATGCGGAAGCAATTTTAGGTATTGGTGACTGGGGAACCAATGGTGGATATTTCAGTTGGAAAGCTTATGGTTTACACAGGAGCGGCCGGTATTGACCCTGCAACTGTTTTACCTTTGGTCATTGATGCCGGAACTAACCGTAAAGAATTGCTGGAAAAATCCTAACTATCTTGGGAACCGCCATGAGCGTGTACGTGGAGACTGTTATTATGATTTTTATTGATCAGTTTGTACAAACAGCTGAACGACTTTTTCCTAAGCTCTACTTACACTGGGAAGATTTCGGTCGTCTAAATGCTGCCAATATTCTCAACAAGCTACAGGATAAAAATTCCTACTTTCAATGATGATATCCAAGGAACAGGTATTGTCACACTGGGTGGTATTTACGGATCATTAGATATTAGTGGTGAAAAATTAACAGACCAAATCTATCTTGTCGGCGGTGAACAGCAGGTGCAGGAATTGCATCACGTGTTCTCAGTGAAATGATTACAGAAGGACTCTCAAAAGAAGAGGCTTACAAACGTTTCTTTATGGTAGATAAACAAGGTCTTCTTTTTGATGATATGGATGACGGACACCTGAGCAACGTCCATTTGCAAAGAAGCGTTCTGACTTTACTAATGCTGACAAGCTAACAGACTTGTTTGAAGTTGTAAAGACGGTTAAACTGACAATCTTGGTAGGAAACATCAACACAACCTAATACCTTTACAAAGAGATTGTTGAGGCTATGTGTCAAAAACACTGAGCGTCCAATTATTTTCCCACTTAGTAATCCAACTGAGTTGGCAGAAGCAAGTGCTAAAGACTTGATTGAGTGGTCTGATGGAAAGGCTTTTGTAGCGACAGGAATACCTTCCGACAATGTGGATTATAAAGGGGTATCTTATCAGATTGGTCAGCTAATAATGCTCTATCTATCCTGTCTGGGACTTGGAATGCTTGCTTCAGAAGCTAAGCTCTTTGACAGATGAAATGATTGGTGCAGCTGCACATTCATTGAGCGGTATAGTTGATTCAGGTAAATCGGGCGCACCTGTTCTTGCCGCCATTTGCTTATGTGGCAGAAGTTTCAAGTAAAGTAGCGGGAGGCGGTTGCTAAAAAGCTCAAGAGCAGGGATTGGCACAAAGTCAAGAAACCGATATGGCTAAAGCTGTCAGTGAACTTAAGTGGTATCCAAAGTACTAGGAAGTAGTATAGAGTATGGTTTTTAACTTAAATTGAAAGTATTATTCTATTATAGTCCTTATAATTCTGGCTATTTCTTGCAGGCACAAGGAATTATAAGTACTCTTGTTTTAACGGTAAATGACGGTATATTAAGTATATCTGAAGCTGCAAAAAGGGCGGATATGAGTGAAGAAAGTTTTAAAGAGTATAGGGAATCTTAACTGTTATCGATGAAATATAAACTCACAGAAGCAAAATGAAAGTTTTGTTCTGTGAGTTTTTATTATATGCGTAACTGTAGAGGTTTTGTATAACAGTAAAAATTTTGATAGAAATGAATATTATTTCAATGCTTTTGCCCTTGTCTTTTTGTTGAATTCATTATAAAATAATAAAAGATTGTTTTGTATTTAACAATATAATTATACTGAGGTAATGGAGGTTAGTATATGCTCAAACAGGCGTTTTGCCTATGAAACGAATTGAAGAATTGCTGGATACCGGAAGTTTTGTGGAAATTGGCTCATATATAAGCGCAAGGAACACGATTTTAATCTGTCACATAAAGATACCCCTGAAGGACGGAGTGATACAGGTTACGGTACGATTGACAGTAAAGTTGGTATATATATACAGTCAGGATGCCGCAGTGCTTGGCGGATCTATAGGAGAGATGCACGCAAAGAAGATAGTTTCACTATATGATATGGCTATGAAGACGGGAGCACCGATTATAGGACTTATCGACTGTGCGGGACTTAGACTTGAAGAGTCATTTGACGCTGGATGCATTCGACAGATATATGCGGCACAGACAAAGGCAAGCGGAGTGATACCGCAAATTCAGGCAGTCTTTGTCCTAGCGGCGGAGGAATGCCGTCAGCAACGGGCTGAGTGATTTTGTATTTATGGAGCAGGACAAAGCAAGAGTATTTGTGAATTCACCGAATGCGATTGATAACAATTCTCAGGATAAAAATGACTATTCAAGCGCAAAGTTTCAGTCCGAGGCGACAGCACTTATAGATTTTATCGGAAATGAGAGTGAAATACTTTCAGGTATCAGAGAACTTATATCAATACTCCCTGCAAACAATGAAGATGATATGTCATATATTGAGTGTAACTGATGATTTAAACAGAGTTACACCTGAGCTTGAAGCAAGTATAAAGGACCCTGCAGTTGCGGCAAAGATAATTTCAGACAGCTTTTATTTGCTTGAAGTAAAGAAAAATTTTGCAAAAGATATGTTCACGGGATTTATAAGACTCAACGGAAATACTGTAGAGTGTTGTAGCAAACAGAAGAGCTTTGTTTGATGAAAAAGGAGAGACTTTACAGGAATTTGACAATGTATTGTCACATCAGAGTGGACAAAGCTCAGAATTTATAAACTTTTGCGACGCCTGCAATATACCTCTTTTGACATTGGTGGATGTAAAGGGACACAGAGCTACAAAGTGTACCGAAAAAGAGAATACCTATAGGCGGGAGCAAGGCTTACATATGCATATGCAAATGCTACAGTTCCTAAGGTAAGTTTGATAGTAGGTGATGCGATAGGCAGCGCTTCACTTTCAATGAACTCAAAGTCAATCGGTGCGGATATGGTATTTGCATGGGAAAGTGCAAAGATGGGCATGATGAATGCAAGTGAAGCTGTAAAAACTCATGTATTCAAAAGAGATTGATGCAAGTGATGACGCGGTTGCAACTATTGAGGAAAAGACAAAGGAGTATGAGAATCTGCAAAACTCCGTGGTATATACTGCAAGAAGAGGATATGTAGACGATATTATCACTGTAGCAGATACAAGAAAGAGAATTTTAGCCGCATTTGAGATGCTTTTCACAAAGAAGGAAGAAAATCCATATAAGAAGCACGGATCATTTTAGAGGTGAATCATGAAGAGAATGAAAAGATTTTTATATTTATGTCTGTTTAGGATTGCGATGCTTACGCTTGGTGCCTGCGGAAAGAAAAGTAACAGTGATACACAAATTCCCGATCAACTTAATGAACAGCTTAAGCAACAAGGTGAGGGGCTTTTAACCCAGCTCTATCAGATGGATGAGAAACAGCTTGCTCAGGTAATAGACAGTGCACAAAAAGCGATCAGGCCGCATTCATAGAGGGGCTTAAAAACTTTGAAGCAAGTAAAGAGACGGTAGGAGCTTTTGAAGGAATCGATGATACCAAGGTTACATTTTCAGACGGCAACTATGTTGTTAAGATAAAAGTATACCGAGACAAGAGAAAGTCGGAGATGACGCTGGATTTGATTCAAAGACCATTAATGTATCTGTATTTTCCATTACACCTAAGTACAGTGTGGTTGAAAATATGGAAAAGGCCGCATTAAACACCGTACTTGGAATGGGAACGGTATTTGTTATACTGATTTTCATATCATTCCTGATAAGCTTGTTTAAGCATATCAATACATTTGAAAATAAGTTAAAGTCTAAAGCGATAAAAGAGCCTGCAGAAGTAGTCGATGTAAAAACTGAAGGTGAGAATCTTTGTGACGATTTGGAATTGGTAGCGGTTATTACGGCGGCTATAGCCGAGTTTAGCGGAAACGATGCGTCAAGCTTAATTGTTCGCTCAATAAAGAGAGTTAAAAGATAGTGGAGGTTAAAATGAAAAATTATACTATTACTGTAAACGGTAAATCATATGAAGTATCTGTAGAAGAAAGAGGGGGAGCGTCTGCTCCTGTTACAACTGCGTCAGCACCTGTAGCACCTGTCGTTAAGGCTGCACCTGCATCAAGCGGCAGTGAAGGTAGAGTAAAGGTGGTTGCACCTATGAGCGGCAAAATCCTCGGAGTAAAGGTAAGTGTAGGACAAGCGGTTAAAAAAGGTGAAGTAGTGGCTGTTTTAGAGGCTATGAAGATGGAAAATGATATAGTGGCACTTGAGGACGGCACTATTGCAAGTATAAATGTAAATGTTGGAGACAGCGTTGAGACTAATCAAACTCTTGTAACAATCAACTAGTAACCGGAGGAGAAAAATGGATTATATATTAAATACATTATCCAATTTGATTGCTCAGACTGCATTCATGAATCTTACCGGCAATCTTATAATGATTTTTGTTGCCTGATATTCTTATATTTGGCAATCAAAAAGGGATTTGAGCCGCTTTTGTTGGTTCCGATTGCCTTCGGTATGTTACTTGTAAATATCTATCCGGATATAATGATAAAGCCTGAGAATTCTACAAATGGAGTGGGAGGTCTGCTTCATTATTTCTATGTTTTGGACGAGTGGAGTATATTGCCTTCACTGATATTTATGGGTGTAGGAGCACAGACGGATTTCAGCCCGCTGATTGCAAATCCTAAGTCGTTCTTACTTGGTGCAGCGGCACAGTTTGGAATCTATGCGGCTTACTTTATAGCAATACTTATGGGATTTAACGATAAGGCCGCAGCAGCCATATCAATTATAGGAGGTGCCGACGGACCTACTTCAATATTCCTCGCAGGTAAGCTTGGACAGACTGAATACCTGGGACCTATAGCTGTAGCGGCGTATTCATATATGGCTTTGGTACCTATTATACAGCCGCCTATTATGAAATTCTTTACAACTGATGAGGAGAAGAGAATCAAGATGGAGCAGCTTCGTCCTGTATCACAACTTGAGAAGATACTTTTTCCCTATAATAGTTACGGTAGTGGTATGTCTTATACTTCCTACTACAGCTCCTTTTGGTAGGTATGCTGATGCTTGGAAACCTCTTTAAAGAGAGCGGTGTTGTAAAGCAGCTTACAGAGACAGCTGCAAATGCAATGATGTATATCGTTGTTATCTTACTTGGAACCAGTGTCGGTGCCACTACAAGTGCGGAGGCTTTCCTAAAAGTTACAACTTTAAAGATTGTGGCTCTCGGACTTATAGCATTTGCCTTTCGGTACCTGGGCGGGAGTTGTATTCGGTAAGATAATGTGTAAGGTTACCGGCGGTAAAGGTAAATCCGCTTATCGGTTCGGCAGGCAGTCTCGGCAGTGCCGATGGCGGCAAGAGTTTCACAAAAGGTAGGTGCGGAGTATGACCCTACAAACTTCCTTTTGATGCATGCTATGGGACCTAATGTGGCAGGTGTTATCGGTACGGCTGTAGCGGCAGGAACCTTTATGGCAATATTTGGAATAGTATAAGGAGGGATTATGGCAGAAATTAAGAAAAAGCCTGTTCAGATAGTTGAGACCGTGCTTCAGTGACGCACATCAGTCTTTGGTAGCTACCAGAATGACTACAGAACAGATGCTTCCTATAATAGATAAGATGGATAAAGTCGGCTACAAGGCTGTAGAATGTTGGGGTGGAGTTACATTTGACGCTTCGCTCAGATTCTTACTATGAAGATCCTTGGGAGAGACTTCGTAGAGTTCAAAGACGGATTCAAAAATACCAAGCTTCAGATGCTCTTTTAGAGGTCAGAATATCTTAGGATACAATCACTATGCTGATGATGTTGTAGAATATTTTGTTCAAAAGTCGGTTTAAAACGGTATTGATATCATTCTGTATCTTTGATGCATTAAATGATATCAGAAACTTTAAAGACAGCTGTAAATGCTGCAAACAAGGAAAAATGGGGAAGTTCAGATAGCACTTTTGCTATACTTTGGGTGATGCATACACACTTGAGTATTGGAAAGATATTGCAAAGAGAATAGAGGATATGGGTGCGGATTCACTCTGTGTTAAGGATATGGCAGGTCTTTTGACACCGTATGCGGCACAGGAACTTATAGGAAGCTTAAGGAATCCACCAAGCTTCCTATAGAACTTCACACTCACTATACTGCAGGTCTGCATCAATGTCACTTTTAAAAGCTGTGGAGTCGGGTTGTGATATTATTGATACTGCAATTTCACCTTTTGCACTGGGCACTTCACAGCCTGCTACAGAGGTTATGGTGGAAACATTTAAGGGAACACCTTATGATACAGGTCTTGATATAAATCTTTTATCTGAGATAGCAGACTACTTCAGACCTATCAGAGAAGAGTTTTTAAAGAGCGGACTTCTAAACCCTAAGGTACTGGGTGTGAATATCAACACTTTAAAATATCAGGTTCCGGGAGGAATGCTTTCAAACCTTATCAATCAGCTTAAAGAAGCCGGAAAAAGAAGATAAGTACAGAGAGGTTTTGGAAGAAAATCCCAAGAGTAAGAAAAAGACTTCGGCGAGCTGCCGCTTGTTACACCTTCATCACAGATAGTGGGTACACAGGTCGTTATGAATGTGCTTTCAGGTGAAAAGGTATAAGATAGTTCCGAAAGAATCAAAGAAGATAATGCTTGGAGAGTTCGGACAGACTATCAAGCCGTTTAATAAAGAAGTACAAAAGAAGATAATAGGAGATGAGAAGCCCTATTACCTGCAGGCCGGCAGATCTTTATTGCGCCACAGCTTCCTGAATTTGAGAAGCAGGTTGCAAAGTGGAAAGAGCAGGATGAAGATGTGCTTACATATGCACTTTTTCCCAAAGGTAGCTGAGGAGTTCTTTGAGTACAGAGCAGCACAAAAAGACAAAAGTGGATATGATCTAAAAGCAGACAAAGAAGCAGGAGCATATCCGGTATAGGTAAAATATATTCAAAAACCTTTACTTAATGTGGGGGATTTTTATGTAAGTGAAAATGAGAGAAATAAAGAGAAAAGTTTTAAAACAATTTAGCAGTGCCAGAATTATTCTGTTTGGATTTATTATTATGATATTTGTAGGGCAAGTATTCTAAGTTTGCCTATTTCATCAAGAAGCGGAGAATTTACACCGTTTATAGATGCTTTATTTACAGCTACAAGTGCAAGCTGTGTTACAGGCCTTATAGTATATGACACCGCTACACATTGGTCGGTATTTGGGAAAATTATAATAATAGCTATGATACAATGCGGAGGACTCGGTGTTGTAACGATGTTAACCGTATTTACTCAGGTTACAGGCAAAAAAATAGGACTAAGAGACAGAGCCACATTACAAAGCGCACTTTCAGCACCGCAAATTGGCGGTATTGTCAGACTTACAAGTTTTATATTTAAAGCGACTATTATTATAGAGATGATTGGTGCACTCCTTATGTTCCCAAGGTTTATGAAAGATTTTGGGATAACAAAGGGAATATATTATTCTGTATTTCATTCTATATCTGCATTTTTGTAATGCAGGTTTTGATTTGATGGGTGATGTAAGCAAATTTTTCTATCTTTTGACAAAAGTATCAATCCGATATAATGATAAATATAACAATAACGTTATTGATACTGATAGGAGGTCTGGGTTTTTCTTATATGGAAGGATATATTTGATTACAGGTTTGATATAAAAAGATATTCCACTCAAACTAAGATAGTGCTTACAATGACATTTATTTTTGGTATTGTTTCCGTCTATACTGTTTTTCTTTACAGAATTTAGCACTTTGGACATCAAGACAAGAGTACTCAAGTTTATTTCAGGCGGTTACACCAAGGACTGCAGGATTTAATACTATAGATTATACGAAAAGTTTAGTGACAACGGCTATAGCAATGACGGTTATATTAATGCTTATAGGCGGAGGTTCAGGTTCTACCGCCGGAGGTATTAAGATGAGCACCGTATTTATTTTTAGCTGTTACAATGTGTTCCATTTTAAAAACAGGACAAAGAGGTAGCGGTATTTAAGAAAAGAATTGAGCCGGATATAATAAAAAATGCAGTTGCTGTACTGGTTTTGGATGTTGCTTTATTTATAGCAGGGTCCATGCTGATAAGCGGTATAGAGGATTTTCGCTGAAAGAAACAATGTTTGAGTCCGCATCCGCAGTCGCAACGGTCGGCTTAACTTTGGGAATCACCCCACATCTTGGGAACAGTTTCAAAACTTTTATTAATATGTAAGATGTATATCGGAAGAGTAGGAGGTATAACGCTTTATATTTGCGGCAGTTACTCCTAAAAATAGGGAAAATGCAAGATACCCAAGGATCAGGTAGCGGTAGGATAAAATTTTATAGAAGGTGAATTATGAAAAGTTTTTGGTAATAGGAGTAGGACGTTTTTGGACGTCATTTATGTAAAAAGTTGTATGAACTGGATATGATGTAATGGCTATAGACAGAAATGAGGACTGTATTGAGCCGGTGCTGCCTTATACCTTAAATTCAATGATAGGCGACAGTACAAAGAGCGAGTTTATAAAATCAATCGGTGTAAGCAATTTTGATACCTGTTTTGTGGCAATAGGTGATGATTTTCAAACTTCACTTGAAACAACGTCACTTCTTAGTGAGTGTGAGCAAAATATGTGGTAGTCCAGAGCATCCAGAGATACAGCAAGCAAAATTTCTTTTAAGAAACGGTGCCGATGAGGTTGTTTATCCTGAAAGGCAACTTGCTGAATGGAGTGCTATAAGATACAGCTCAAATAATATTTCAAATTATATAGAGTTACCGGGAGAAAATTCTATATTTGAATGTAAGGTACCTAAAAAGCTGGGAGGAAAAACCGTATTGGAGCTTGATATAAGGGATACAAAGTTAATATTATGGGAATAAAAAGGTGAGAACTGGTATATGACTATTACTCCACAGACAAAGTTTGAAAAAGGATCAGGATATAATGGTTTACGGAGCAAATAAATATTTGAGAAAAATTCTTAAATTTTTGATTCAAGCAATTTTACAACTGAAGAAGAGGCTGAAGAAGATGATTGATGATATTTCTATTAGATTTGCAAAACCTGAGGATGCTAAAGAGCTGCTCAAAATATACGCATATTATGTAACAGATACGGCAATATCATTTGAAACAGAAGTACCAAGTGAGGAAGAGTTTGAAATTAAGAATAGAAGAGGTTTTAAAAAGCTATCCGTTTATTGTTGCCTGTAAGGATGATGAAATACTGGGATATGCCTATTTGCATTCATTTGTAGGAAGAAAGGCTTATGAATTAAGTGCAGAGACTACCATATACCTAAATCCGGATAAGAAGAAAATGGGTATAGGCAAAAATTATACTCTGTCTTGGAGGATATAGCAAAGGCGCAGAATATAACAAATTTATATTCATGTATCGGTTATGTGGATAAAGAGGATGAATATTTAAATAATAACAGTGTACAGTTTCATGAACATATCGGGTTTAGAATGGTTGGAAAATTTGAAAACTGCGGTCATAAGTTCGGCAGATGGTATCATATGGTGTGGATGGAGAAGATAATAGGAGAACATAAAGAAATTAAAAGAGTTTTTAAAGTATTCGGATATAAAAAGTTTTTAGTAAAAATCATATCTAAAGAAAAATTCGCCTCCATATAATTGGAGGCGAAAAATATTAAAGTACATTTCGTATTCTTTTTACAGCTTCAACGGTATTCTCATGTTTTCCGAATGCTGTAAGTCTGAAGTAGCCGTTTCCGCCCGGACCGAATCCCTCTCCCGGAGTTCCAACAACATTTGCCTTTTCAAGAAGAAAATCAAAGAAATCCCATCCTGTCATATTGTCAGGTGTCTTTAACCAAATATAAGGGGCATTGATACCGCCAAACATTTTTAGATTTGTATCCTTTAATCCGTTCAATATTGTGTCACAGTTTTGCATATAGTAGTTGACCAATCTTTAACTTCCTCTTGGCCTTGTGCGGAGTAAACAGCTTCACCGGCTCTTTGTACAATATAAGGTGCGCCATTATATTTGTGCCGTGGCGTCTTGCCCACATATCATGAAGTGAGTAGCCGTTTATGATCAAATCTTTCGGAACTACCGCATATCCGAGACGCAGACCTGTAAAACCTGCAGTCTTTGAAAAGGAGCGAAGTTCAATAGCACAGGTCTTTGCACCGCCACATTCATAGATTGAATGTGGTACATCGTCTTCTCTTATATATAGCCTCGTATGCGGCGTCATATATAATCACAGATTTACTTTGCATTGGCTGCATCAACCCACTTTTGTAGTTCACTCATAGTGGCACCGGTAGGTTGTTCGGGAAACAAAGATAAATAATATCAGGCATAACTTCAGGCAAGTTCGGAGCGAAATTGTTTTCGGCACTGCACAGCATATATGTGATATTTGAAAATTTACTTAAATCGGCAATATAGTCGCCGGCACGACCGGCCATAACATTGGAGTCGACATATACAGGGTATACAGGGTCACATACACCTACAGTGTTGTCAAGAGAAAAAGCTCCTGAATATTTCCTGAATCACATTTTGCACCGTCAGATATAAAGATTTCGTCAGCCGAAATATCACAGCCGCGTTTTTCAAAGTCGTTCTTTGCGACAGCTTCACGAAGGAAACTATAACCAAGGTCAGAGCGTATCCTCTAAAAGTTTCTTCATGTGCCATCTCGTCAACCGAAGTATGAAGTGCATCTATAACACTTTTTGTAAGTGGTCTTGTAACATCACCGATACCGAGACGGATAATATCCTTGTCAGGATTTGCATTTTTATAATTTTCTATTTTCTTTGCAATGGCGGAAAAATAAATAACTGCCGGAAGTTTCTGAAAGTTTGTATTGATTTTTTTAACATTTAGTACTCTTTTATATTGAAGTTTATGACTTTTTAAGTCTGTACTGTAAATCTAAATTTTTATAATGTCAATAAGAATTTTAAAAATTGTATTTAAAAATCTGAAAATAAGTTATTCTATTATATTGACATTTAAACGGTATTGTGATTAAATACACTCAGAAACAATATTTTT
>BNJV01002194.1_pt1 | contig 11466 bp, 9 predicted proteins | sample 8540591 | NCBI WGS metagenome assembly BNJV01 (sample SAMD00202457, study PRJDB9452) | human saliva metagenome | host: Homo sapiens
CAGTCCTTTGTGGCTGCTGTTCTGTTTGTATTAGGCAAAAGCCTTGTAAAATGGTATAATTGATTAGATTATAGACTTGTTAGAAAGGGGATTTATGCAACACGTATTCATCATCGGAAGTCGTGGACTTCCAGCAAAATACGGTGGTTTTGAGACATTTGTAGATCAATTAGTCTCCAACCAAGTTTCATCCCAAATTAAATACCATGTTGCCTGCCTTTCTGATAAACAGGCCTATGAGCATTTCGAATATAAAGGTGTAGATTGTTTCACGATTAAGGCCCCCCAATTAGGACCTGCTCGCGTTATTGCCTATGATATGATGGCTATTAATTACGCTTTGAAGATAATCCGTAAGGAAAATATAAAAGAACCAATTTTCTATGTTTTGGGAAATACTATAGGTGCCTTTGTGGCTCCCTTTGCTGGTAAGATTCATAGAATTGGTGGTAAATTCTACATTAATCCAGATGGTTTGGAGTGGAAGCGAGCTAAGTGGCCCAAGCCAGTACAAGCTTATCTAAAGTATTCTGAGAAAGTAATGACAAGACATGCTGACTTGGTTATCTCGGATAATCCAGGAATTGAAACTTATATTCAAGATGCCTATCCGTGGTCTAAGACAACTTATATTGCTTATGGAACAGATTTATCACCGACAACACTAACAAATCAGGATGCTAAAGTTAGAGATATTTACAAGACATGGAATACTTACGAGAAAAATTATTATTTGATTCTTGGACGTTTTGTTCCAGAAAATAATTATGAAACGGCTATTCGTGAGTTTATGAGTTCCTCAACAAAACGTGATTTAATTATTATTTGTAATTATGAGGGCAATGCTTATTTTGAGGAATTGCGTTCCAAAACACAGTTTGATACGGATCCACGTGTGAAGTTTGTTGGAACAGTTTATGATCAAGACCTATTAAAATATATTCGCAAAGAAGCTTTTGCCTATATTCATGGTCACGAAGTTGGAGGAACCAACCCTGGCTTACTGGAAGCTATGGCACAAACTGATTTGAATTTAGTATTAGGTGTCTCATTTAACCGGTCAGTAGCTCAAGATACAGCTCGTTATTGGGAAAAAGATGAAGGCAATCTGTCGCATTTGATTGATCAAGTAGATGACGTTTTAGATTACTCTGAACTAGGTAAGTTAGCTAAGGAGAACATGAAACAGAACTTTACTTGGAAAAAAATTGTAGGTAAGTACGAGGAGCTATTTTTATCATGAAAGTAAATATCTTACTGTCAACCTACAATGGTGAGCAGTATTTAGCGGAACAAGTTAAGAGTATCCAAGAGCAAACCTATCAGGAGTGGGAACTTCTCATACGTGACGATGGTTCATCTGATGGAACAGTCGAACTTATTAAACAACTGGCTACACGAGATTCACGTATTCACTTTATTAATGAGAATCATATCGAGAATGTTGGTGTGATCAAAAGTTTCCATGCCCTACTTAAGCATGAGGAGGCAGACCTTTACTGTTTCAGTGACCAGGATGATTTTTGGCTTCCTGAAAAAATCTCACTTCAAGTGGCAGAAGCCAAAAAGTATTCTCAGGATAAACCTCTACTCATTTATACTGATTTAAAGGTAGTGGATGAAAATCTATCTGTCCTTCATGATAGTATGATCCGTACTCAGTCTGACCATGCCAATATTGAGCTGATTCAAGAGTTGACTGAAAATACAGTTACTGGTGGCGTTGCTATGATTAACCATGCTTTAGCGGAACTATGGACTGGTGAGGAAAAGCATGATTTACTGATGCATGACTGGTATCTAGGTTTGCTAGCTTCTGCCTTTGGTAACTTAGTCTATATTGATGAGCCAACTGAGCTCTATCGTCAACATAGTAGTAATGTCCTTGGAGCTCGAACTTTGCGAAAGCGGATGAAATTGGGTTAGACCCCATATCCTTTTTGCCAAATATTGGAGTCTTATCAAAGCTAGCCAAGATCAAGCTAGAAATTTGCTGGAACTCCCGTTAAGTTCACAGAATAAGGAAATCATTGAAAACTTTGTAACAATTATGGATGCTCCATTTAGAGAACGTTTAGCACGTATTCGAAAATACGGTTATCGAAAAAATAGAGCATTTCACACAATTGTGTTTACGACATTGATTCTTACAAAGTTTGCATATAGAGGAGAGAAAGATGTTAGACTTTTTTAGTCAGAAAAATCGTATTTTGTTACGAGAAATGGTTAAAACCGATTTCAAATTGCGCTATCAAGGTAGTTTAATCGGTCATTTGTGGTCTATTTTGAAACCACTTATGCTCTTTACAATTATGTACCTGGTATTTGTTCGCTTCTTACGTTTTGATGATGGCACACCACATTACGCCATTGGCCTCTTAATCGGTATGGTTACATGGAGTTTCTTTTCAGAAGCGACGAGTATGGGGATGATGTCAATTGTATCAAGGGGTGACTTGTTACGAAAATTGAATTTTTCAAAAGAAATTATTGTTATTTCATCAGTTGTTGGAGCTTCAATTAACTATGTGATTAACCTCCTTGTTGTCTTTGTTTTTGCCTTGGTAAACGGTGTTAATTTTTCATTAGGCTGGTTGACAGTTATTCCATTGTTTGCTGAACTCTTCCTTTTCTCAGCCGGTATTGCCTTTGTCTTAGCAACGCTCTTTGTTAAGTACCGTGATATTGGTCCAATTTGGGAAGTAGTTATGCAAGCTGGTATGTATGCGACACCTATTATCTATTCGTTGACATTTATTTTGCAACGTGGACAAGTTAAGATTGCAAAACTGATGATGTTGAATCCTTTAGCACAAATTATTCAGGACTTGCGACACTTTATTGTCTTCTCAGGTAGCTTGCGTGGTTGGGATTTAATTGGTCATAAAGCTATTGCTATTATTCCGTATTTCCTACCACTTGTTATCTTTGCTATTGGTTACTACATTTTCCATAATCAAGCTAAAAAATTCGCGGAGATTCTCTAATGACAGAAAAGAAAATTGCAGTTAAAGTGGACCATGTAAGTAAGTTTTTCAAATTACCGGTTGAGTCTACTCAAAGTCTTAGAACTGCCTTAGTAAATAGATTTAAAGGAATCAAAGGCTATAAAGAACAACATGTTTTGAAGGATATTGACTTCGAAGTTGAGGAAGGTGATTTCTTCGGAATTGTGGGACGAAATGGTTCAGGAAAGTCGACATTATTGAAGATTATTTCTCAAATTTATGTTCCTGAACAAGGGACGGTTACAGTAAATGGTAAAATGGTTTCATTTATTGAACTTGGTGTCGGATTTAATCCTGAATTAACTGGACGTGAGAATGTTTATATGAACGGAGCAATGCTTGGCTTTACGACAGCAGAAGTGGACGCCATGTATGATGAGATTGTTGAGTTCGCAGAACTTGAAGATTTCATGAACCAAACTCAAGAACTACTCGTCTGGTATGCAGGTCCGTTTGGCTTTCTCTGTGGCTATCAAGGCACAGGGTGATGTTCTTATCCTTGACGAGGTTCTTGCAGTAGGTGATGAGGCTTTCCAACGTAAGTGTAATGACTACTTTATGGAACGTAAGAAATCAGGGAAAACAACAATTCTTGTAACTCATGATATGGGGGCTGTTAAGAAGTACTGTAACAAGGCTATTTTAATTGAGGATGGATACATTAAAGCCAAAGGCGAGCCAAGAGACGTTGCCAATCAATATAGTTTTGACAATACAGAACAAGTAATCACTTCAGAACAATCAGGAATTGAAAGAAGTGGTTCGCTTGTGGAAAATCTGAAGCTATCACTGTTGTCTTCTAAGAGGGCTACACCAAATGAACCAATTTCATTTGATTTGACGTATACTTTGCTAGAAGATGTGCCTACTTATATTGCTATCTCATTTACAGATATTGATCGTAATATTTGGATTTACAATGATAATACGATGGACAACTTAACAAGTGGCAAGGGTGATGTTAAAGTAAACTACCAGTGCTCACTAGCAGGGTTAAACGATATTAAGTTAAAACTCGAAATTACTGTAAGGGATGCGAATAACCAAGTTCTAGCCTTTCTTCCGGCTGATGAGATTCCAGTTATTGTTCTTAATAGGGATGATATTGATGAAGATGACGAGTCAGCCAAAGATTCTGCAACTGGTATTATTCAAAGAAATGGGAAGTGGAGTTTTTCTTAAGAGAAAAAAGGGAAGTTTGAATGAAAGTATCGATTATTTGTACCAATTATAATAAGGGGGATTGGGTACGAGAGGCTATAGATAGCTTTCTCAATCAGAAAACAAATTTTGGTTTCGAGATTATTATCATTGATGATGCTTCGACAGATCATTCGTATGAGATTATTCAAGAATATCAAAATAAGTTTCCTGAAAAAGTTAGAACTTTTCGTAATGAAGTGAATCTTGGCATTACTAGAACTTGGAAAAAAGTTTGCCAAGAAGCTAAGGGTCAGTACATCGCGAGATGTGATAGTGATGATTTTTGGACGGACCCATTAAAACTTCAAAAGCAAGTTGATTTGCTAGATGCTTCAACAGATTCACTATGGTCAAATACCGAATTTGACATGGTAGACCTAGACGGAAATCTTATCCAAAAAGATGCTTTTGCTAATAAGGCACTCCCTTTAATTGATTCTTACGAAGAGATGCTTGTCATGAAAGGAATGACAATGGCTTCAACCTGGTTGGTTGATACCACTCTTATGCAAGATGTATCTGCTCAAATTAGCGATACAGCCGCAGACGATACATTTGAGTTGCAACTTGAATTATTCAAACGCACTAAAATTTCTTTTTTGAGTGATTCCACTACTGTATATCGTATGAATTTGGGATCTGATTCAAAACCTATGACATTGGAGACTGCTGAAAGGCGGTTCACAGGTATCTTAGATTCTCAAATTAAATATCTCAACAAATATCCAGATCAGGATATTCAAAGAATTTCACACTTAGCGCTTGTTAAGGATCGTGATTTGGATATCTTAGTTTTTAAAAAAGATCGTCAGATAGAAGACTTGAATTTGAAATTAAATCAAGTATCACAGATTTCTCATGACCAAAACGAGTATATTGAAGTTTTGAAAAAAGAGAAAGAAGAGTTACGTTCTAATTTGACTAGTGAGTTGAATCGTATACAAAGTCTATATGATGACTTACAAATCCAATATAACAGTGTTGTTACTTCGAGAAGATGGACAATACCAACTAAAATTATTAATTTCTTTAGGAGAAGTAAATGAAACGTCTATTGCTTTATGTTCATTTCAATAAATATGATCATATTAGTCGACATGTATTTTATCAACTTGAACATATGAGACCGTTGTTTGATAAATTGGTTTTTATTTCAAATAGTCGTCTTAGTGAAAGTGAAGTACAGAAACTTCGTGATAAATACTTGATTGATGATTTTATCCAACGTGAGAATAAAGGTTACGATTTTGCTGCTTGGCATGATGGTATGGAATTTGTTGGATTTGATAACTTGAAACAGTATGATTCTGTCACTGTTATGAATGATACCTGTTTTGGTCCTCTATGGGATATGGCACCAATCTATGATAAATATGAATCAAATTCAAATGTAGATTTTTGGGGTATGACTAATCATCAAGGAATCAAGGCTGGTGATATTTATATTCATGAACATTTGCAATCTTACTTTATTTCATTTAAAAAACGTTTAGTTGAATCTAGTGTTTTTCCAAAAGTTCTGGAAATCAGTTGAGAGTTTCGATGATGTTCAAAAGGTAATCGATAATTATGAAACTCTTTATACCAAGAAGTTTATGGATGCTGGATTTAAGTATGAATCGATTCTTAATACGATTCCACTAAATGATCAGTTTCCATAGTAATTTTACAATTCATTATCCTCATGTTTTGCTTGATGCAGGGGTTCCGTTTATTAAGGTTAAGACATTTGATTTAACCCAGCATCTTGCTCCTTATTTGCTTAAGGAAATCGAGAATAGAACAGACTATCCGGTAGAATTCATTTTGTCTCACATGTCAGATATGAGTTTACCGACTCCACCCTACTTGCTTGACCGCAAGGTTATTAAGGAAAGCTCAAAGCCATATTCAGACAATAAAAAGATTGCTGTACATCTTCATACCTACTATGTTGACTTACTTGAAGACTTTTTAAAGCAATTTGAGAATTTTCACTTTACTTATGATCTCTTCCTAACAACGGATTCAGAAGAGAAGAAGGAAGAGATTCAGTCTATCCTTGATAAGAATGGAAAAGTAGCTCGAATCTTTATTACTGGGAATCGTGGACGTGATGTTATTCCAATGCTTAAATTGAAAGATGAACTTTCTGCTTATGATTATATTGGACATTTCCATACGAAAAAATCACCAGAATACCCTTATTGGGTTGGAGATTCATGGCGAAATGAACTTTTCTCAATGTTAATTCAACCTGCTGATAATATTATTGCAAATCTAGAACGTGATGATAGGTTAGGGCTTGTAATTGCTGATATTCCAACTTTCTTCCGTTATACTAAAATTGTGGATCCCTGGAATGAGAATCGTTTTGCCGAAGGAATGAATGATTTATGGGAGCGTATGAATCTTGGTCGAGAAATTGACTTTGATAAGATGAATACTTTTATCATGAGTTATGGAACATTTATTTGGTTCAAGTATGATGCTTTAAAACCATTGTTTGACCTTGACTTACAAGATGAAGAGATTCCAGCAGAACCAATTCCTCAACATACCATTTTGCATTCAATTGAACGTATTCTAGTTTACCTTGCTTGGGCAAGACGTTATGATTATGCCATTGCAAAAAACGATATCTATATTACGCCTTTTGTAGATAATGTTGTGTTAAATATCCGACCAGATACTTTACCAAATACCTATATTAATTTTGATAATATCGGTGGTATAAAAGGTGCTCTCAAATATATTATTGTAGGTCCAGGGACCGCTGTGAAGTACATTTTGAGAAGAATAAAGAGAAAATTTAAATCTAATAATATGAAGGAGAAATTATGACAGAAAAAATTGCGGTGCTTTTTACCAGCTTACAATGAAGAAGTGACTATCCAAAAGGTTATTGCAGATTTTCAGAAGGTACTTCCAAATGCGGATATTTATGTTTATGATAATAACTCTAAAGATAAAACTAATGAATTAGCAAGAGAAGCAGGGGCGATTGTCCGTTTTGAACCTAGACAGGGTAAGGGAAATGTAGTTCGATCTATGTTCCGTGAAATTGATGCTGATTACTATATTATGGTTGATGCTGATGACACTTATCCCGCAGATGAGGTAGAAAAACTTTTAGAGCCGTTACGTTCAGGTATGGCTGATATGACCATTGGTGATAGATTATCAAATGGTACTTATGCTGAAGAAAATAAACGAGGTTTTCATGGTTTCGGTAATAATTTAGTCAGACTTCTAGTAAATAAATTATATAAGGGTAATTATCAAGATATTATGACTGGTTACCGGGGCTTTAATCGACTTTTTGTTAAGACCTTTCCAGTTCTTTCCCCTGGCTTTGAAATTGAGACAGAGCTTTCTATTCACTCATTAGATAAACGTTTTAAATTGGTCGAGGTTCCGATTACCTATCAAGATAGACCAGAAGGCAGTGAATCTAAGTTAAATACTTTCTCAGATGGTTTTAAAGTTCTTAAAATGATTTTTTTAACCTTTTTAAAGATTATAAACCTCTTTTTGTTCTTTAGCTTAGTTAGTCTTGTATTATTTATTTTAGGTCTATGTGTAGGAATTCCTGTAGTAACTGAATTTGCTAAAACAGGATTAATTGCTAAGATGCCATCAGCAATTTTAGCAACGGGGTTGATGATTCTTGCCGCTTTATCTTTTATTGCAGGGTTTATTCTAGATACACTAGTAAGACAAAATAGAATGCAGTATGAGTTGAAAATCTACGACTTTTATAAGGATTGATAGAATCTATTATGGAAACGATAAAAGATAATTTTTTTAGTAGAAAAGGTTATAGTAATGTTTTACTCACGATCATTCTGATGGTTACTCTACTTACGGGATTAGTGTCTATTACTTTGAGGAGCCCTATGGTGGGATTAGATGAAATGGGGCATTACGCAAGGAGTATTGAACTTTCAAATGGTAATTTACTTAGTTTACAGGATGGGAATCCTGCACTTGCTGGAGGAAAAATTTCAAATACACAATATGAATTTATAGAAAAAGCTAAGCAAGTTCAATCGGGTAATTCTACTAAGTATAAAGCGACGGATAAAGATTGGTATCATAAATTTTCTTCAATTCCTTTTACTAATCAGAAAAGGTTTTATGTGAATACAAATACTGTTCCCTATACACCTTTTTCTTACTTACCATATGTTTTTACAGCTTATTTGTCGAAAATTATTGGAATAAAGCCTGTTACAGAATATTTGTTAATGAGACTTATTGGTTTCTTAACCTATTTTTCTTTTTGTTTATATTAGCTATCAAAAATTACACCAGTTGGGAAGTTTACTTTTAGCATTTATTTCTACTATTCCGACTGTAATAGTTAGTTGGACTAATATTTCTGCCGATGGTTATATGGTTGCAATCTCAGCTTTATTCTTTGCTGTAATATTGAGAGTGGTTTATTCCTTAAAGCAAGGAAAAAAACATTACTTTAAATGATGTACTAGCTGTCTCGATTGTAACGATATTATTATCAATGGGAAAAAAATTCCAATATTCCTATATTTATTTTTTTGCTATTACCGCTTGCGTTCTTACTTAAAAAAAGATCAAATTTTTGAACATAAGGCATACTTTTTATTTATTGCTTCTTTTTTTGGTCTTAGTTTTTTTGGTAACTATATGGTGGGTATTGATTGTTAAGAACATTAATACAGGTGCTTATTTTGGTAGAAATGTAGATACGTTCAAGCAGTTGAGTTTTTATCTTATCAGATATTCCAAGTTTTTTTAACCTTACTTGTTCGTACATTATTGGGCTATAATTTTTTTGTATATACTATTGGGTATACGAATGATTTAGCTGTACATGCAATTCCAAAGTTGTTTACCTACTTGAGTGCTACAGCACTGGTATTATCAGTATTTGCTAAATACAATAGTCAAAACTATCTGAAAGCACCAAGAAATATTTATTTTTAAGTTGTTTGAGATTTCAAAATATTTAATTTCTTTTTGCTTTTTATTGTTTTCGGTATTTATCATACTTTACTTACAGTTCTCAGAAATTGGTAGTCATACCATTGATGGAGTTCAAGAACGATATTTTATCCCAATTTACTTCATTTTATTAAGCATAATTCCTAAACGAAAAATATCATCTGGATTATACCTGACTATAATTTCGTTATTGGCAATTTTACCAGCGATTTCTTACTGGTTAATTCTTTTTAATCAACTCTAGAAATGGAAAATAATTTTATGAAAAAAGCTCGTAGTTTGGGGATATCTTTTATCAAGTGGCGTTACGTAATCGCTCTATTTGCTCTTATTTGTTCAGTAAGTCTGAATCTTAATGGTAGTTCAATTGCTAATTGGAATAACTTTGGTGTTAGAGAAACCGTGTCAGGTGTTCAGTCTGAAACAAAGACAGTTGACGATTATCAAGGCTTTCAAAAATTAAAGTTATGGGTTCCATCACTGTATCGTACGGATGATACTATCATAGGTAGTCCTAGACCAATCAGATCTGATGAATGGTTAGTCCAAACACCTTTTTACTTATCTCAGGTAAAAACAGGAAATCATTTTACAAATAAATCCTATCAAGTTACAGGTCAGAATATGATGCTTGCTTATAATGTTTCATCCTGGCATATTTCAACGATAGGGAAACCATTTAACTGGGGATTTCTTTTCTTAGGAGCCTCTAGAGGGTTATCTTGGTATTGGAGTTTTAAAATTATAGCAATGCTACTATTAGCTTATGAATTTGCTATGATTTTAACCTCTAGGCGTAAGCTATTATCAGCTGTATCAAGTTTTTGGATAACTTTCACACCAACAGTACAATGGTGGTTCATGCAACATCTTGGCGATGTGGTATTCTTTTCATTATTGATAATGGTGTCTATATATCATTATTTTAACTCTGAAAAGAAAGTGTTCAAAATATTAATGGCAATAAACTTGATAATTGCTCTTATTGGGTTCCCATTAATTATATATCCAGCATTCCAAGTCCCATTTGCTTATATTATTCTATTATTTACAGTAATACAGTTTTTCAAGGCATTAAGAAATAAAAAGGTTACACTATTTGATGTGATTGTGATTACATTAACTTTATTTGTTTCGCTTACGATAGATGCATTGACCATTTATCAGAGTTGGGATGCAATATCAGCAACTCTTCATACTGTATATCCGGGAAAAAGAATTTCTGTTGGTGGGGAATATACTTGGAAAAATTTAAGTGATTTCTTATTTAATATCGTTCTGCCATTTAAGGCTCCTCAAGTAAGTAACCAAGTTGAACTATCAAGTTCATTTAATTTCTTACTTTACATACTGATAATCTTGCCTTTTTGTTATTAAAAAGGAAAGATATCAATAAAAACATCTTTTGGGATTGTCTTAGTAGTTTATTCACTAATGCTGATGCTTTATAGTATAGTTGGTATACCAACCGTACTATCTAAATTAACATTGTTTAGCTATGTACCATTTTCTAGGTCGTGGCAATCGATGTCAGTAATTGCAGTTTTTGCTTCGATATGGTTTATATCTTTTATCTGGGATAAATTAGAGAGAGTAAAGTTAACTAAAAATTTTTACCATCTTTATTCATTGTCACGATACTCTACTTATACAGAGGACTAACAGATGATATCTATAAGAATTATTTAGGAAGGTTTACATCCGTTATTTTAATTGTGATTATGTTAATTGCTTTTTATTTGTATTCTTTATAGAAAAAAGGTGTATTCTATCCTATTATGTTAGTCATTATAACTGTGAGTGGATTGACTGTTAATCCACTCACACATGGCATAGGTGCTATTGAAAATAAATTACTATCTCATGAAGTTGAAAGCATTGTAGGAAGAAATCCTAATGCGATTTGGATGTCTGATTCTACAAATCTCTATCACTTTGTTCAAATGTTTGGTGCTAAAAAGTATAGATGGTGTTAGATTTTTATCCCGATAGACAACTTATGTCTAAAAATTGATAAGCAAAAATCAATATGAAGATGTATGGAATAGATATGCACACTTAAAATATTCATTAACGAACGAGAACACATCTATGACTACACCAGTTCCCGATAATGTAAATATTAACTTAAATATAAATGAGTTAAAAAGACTTAAATGTAAAAATATATTTTTGACAACTAGAGACTTAAATAAAGAATTTGGTTCGTCATTTACAGAGATTTATCAGGATAATGATAATAATAGAATCTTTGAATATTTGAATTATCTCCCCTCCCACTTACGAATAA
>BNJV01002299.1_pt1 | contig 11419 bp, 19 predicted proteins | sample 8540591 | NCBI WGS metagenome assembly BNJV01 (sample SAMD00202457, study PRJDB9452) | human saliva metagenome | host: Homo sapiens
CATTGGCGCCGGGGTTATCGTTGCCGTAACCTTCCAGCAGGTTGATTGCCCCCAGATACCAAGACCTGCACCGAGTGCCACCACGAGTCTGCAATACACCGACTGCGCTGTTGAAAAATGCCATCTTGTTTTCCTCCTTTGTTTTGCTTTCATCTGTCTTTGTTTGGCTCATCATTGACCTGAAACCGTGGCTATCGTCCGGTTGAACCCTTATCCTTATTGTTGTCTGCTGAACCGCAGTGTGCTTGGTTCCGGACGGCCCTAATCTCAGGCAGATTACCTGTCCGTCGCTATCTCTTTGGAATCTTTCCCGGGAGGCTTTACTGACGGTGTATCAGCCTTCCGTTCGGATAAGTCGAGCACTGAGCCCTTGGATTTTTCCTTGTAGGCTTCCAGGAGTAACCAAAGCTGCGCATTTGTTACATCATGCGTCTCACGTCCCCAGATTGCCTTACCGGCTTTATCGACTCCGATCTTTACAGAGCGGGAAAGTCTGGTGATGCCGTACTCGGGAAGCTTCATCCATACTCCCTTGCCGAACTGATTGTCATGAATCTTTCTCGGCGAGATCACAAAGGTCTCCCAGGGTCTGGAGTCTCCCTTGTCGGGGTTTGGAATACTGACTTCCACGAGTTCCTTTCCGTTCTTTGAAGTAAAGGGCTCTCCGACAAGTCCCTTACCAAACTTGATGGTTACCTGATCCGCCTGCTCGGGAAGGGGTTCATCCGTATGCTTTACCTCTTCGGTCTCCCGGACAAAATCTGGCATATCACCGGGCATATCTTCGGGCATTGCAAATCTTTCCTCTGCCATTCTGCTGTTCCTCCTTATTCCGTGGCCTCAACAACAAAAAACTCATCCTTCGGGTGGAGCTTTGCCCTGGTATCCAGGAACTTCTCCATGTCAAAGGTGAGTTTCTTATCATAGTCGGCTGTTAATTTGTAATTCGGGTGCTGCGTCAAATCGTACTTGTCTGACAGGAATGGACGGACACCGCGCAGCTGTAACACACATTTGCTCCCGTCCAGAACTGCGAGTTCATCCCGGCTCATAAGCTCCTTGCCAAGCTTCTGATAATTGGTTCCGTAACTTGGACTGTTGCCCCTCGTATCCGAGGTGTTAAAGGTATCGATGGTTTTCCTTGCCGAGCGCTTCGGAAGTTCTTTCAGCGTTGTTGGCTCGGAGCCGCCAAGGAAGACCTGGCTGTCCATGTTGCCGATAATCGTGTCGGCGTTGTCTTTGTAGAGTGCTTTTAGCTGAGACCTTGCCTGCAGCACCAGGCAGGCGCTGATTTCACGGGAACGAATCGTGGCAACCAGTTTTTCCAGATTCGGAATCTGTGCCAATATTCGCGGCCTCATCAATCAGACACCTCACATGGACCGGAAGTCTGCCGCCGTAAACATCATCCGCCTTCTCACAAAGCAGATTAAAGAGCTGGGTGTAGATCATGCTGATCAGGAAATTAAAGCTGCCGTCCGTATCTGACATCATCAGGAACAAAGCGGTTTTCTCATCTCCGAGGGTATCCAGCCCCAGCTCGTCATACATCGTGATCTCACGAACCTCCTGAATATCGAAGGGCGCAAGTCTGGCACCGGCTGACACGAGTATCGACTTAAGGGTTTTGCCTGCTGCAAGCTTAAATTTGGCATACTGTCTGACGGCAAAGTGATTCGGCTTCTTTCTTCAAATCCTCAAACATCAAATCCACCGGGTTTTGAAACTCCTCGTCATCCTCTCGAACCTCCATGGCATTGATGAACTCAATGAGCGTTGCAAAGTTCTGCTCACTCCTGTGGTGCCTCATAATGGATATAGCCAATGAGGGCACAGTAGAGCAGAGACCTCTGCTGTCCCAGAACGGGTCTCCTCCCTTTCCTTCTCCCTTGGTGTTGGCCATCAGTGTGGTTGTCAGCTTCAGGATGTCCTTTCCCGAGTGGATATAGGCAAACGGGTTATAGTGCATCGACTTTTTGAAGTTGATGGTATTGAAGAATCGGATGCGGTATTTTGCCTTAACAAAGGCATTCCCCACCTCGAAGCGTTGTGCCTTTCGGGTCGGTCAAAACATAGGAGCTGTGAAGCTGAAGGAGATTCGGCAATCCAGAACCTCGTCTTACCGGAGCCGGAACCGCCGACGATCAGCACATTCTTATTTCTCGCATTGGCGGGATTCTTTGGCCGGTTGCTCATCATGAGCCGCTCTGTCTTGGTGAGAAGCACGTTGTTTTCAAAAACCGGATCCATGAGATGGCGCAATGTCATTCGGGCCGCCCCATCAGGCAGGAACCGTATTCGCATTACGCCTATATTTCTTTTGTGCTTTTGCCTTTCAGATGAACGGCAAGTTTAAAACACACACCACAGATCAGACCTATCATCAGGTCCGGCGTGTGAAAACTCGGAAGCGGAGAGGCAAACGCTATGCCGAGCGTCGAAAATAACGACAATAGCTTCTCCGATGCATCGGCGCCTTCCGCCATGCGCCATGCCTCTCCCAAATTCGTACAGATAAGACCAAACACGATATAGGGGATATTTAGAACCAGGCGTTTCCTCAGCTTTCCGCTATCAACCCTCATCGTGACTGCTCCCTCTGCTTGTCTCTGTTGATCACCTTCGCAGGGATGTCTTTGACCACCTCCATCAGCTTGTGCAGTGTCTTCCAGCACGCTCGGACGTTTGTTCTTCGCGAATACTTCTGCTGAATACGCATTAAAAGCGGCTGTCATGGCATCCACATCCCGCGCCTTAAAGAACACGAGATACTTCGGCGGATTCACCGACTTATCCTGGTAATGGCATAGTCCACACCGAATTCTCTGGCGTGCTTTTCAAAGCCCGCTCGGTCTGTTCCGGCGATATCGATGTTGGTTACACCCTGATTCTGACCTACCAGTTCCTGTATGGTCTGCTTGCCTGTCGGCGGAAGATTACGTTTGGCTTCAGCCTTCGCCTCTCTTTCCTTAATCTTCCGAATCCCCACAAAGCCAGGCGAAGCGTGATGCGGGCTGACAGCTTTGTCGTGCTGAGTTGCCAGATTGACTGTCCTGTTCTCGACCTCTTCCTGCAAGTCCCTCACCTCCTTTCTTTAACGTTCGTCGCGCTCGGCTTTTCTCTGTTTCGATTTAGAGCCGACCGTATCGGTATCCCTTGTCTTGGCTGTCCTCTTTGCTTCCTGTTCCTGCTTGGGAATGGGAAGCGCCATAATACGATTGCCCATCCGAAGAAATGCTTCCGGCTGATGGAAGAGCTGCTCGAACTTGTTAATCTGTGCCTGTGTCAGAGAAGCGGAAGCTTTCCTCGGTGAGACCGGTCACCAGAAAAGACCCGGCAGCTACGTCATAGACCTCGCCATTCTCATCGCGAGCTCCAGGTTTGAGCGGCAAGCCGTTCATCTTGCCTTCCTCATTCACGATTAAGCCGTACCTTCTCCTCAAAGGGATAGACCACCTCGATATAGCCCCCAACGGCCTTCTGCAAATCCGAAAGATCAGATCCGATCTCGACGACTTTCGGATACCGACTCGTTCTGCAAAGTACGGTTGAGGCTCTTCGGCTGTTCAGTTCATCTTCTGCAAAGAGCGCTTCCGCCAGCATGGCCTCACGGAGTTCAAAGCTGCGGGCGTTCTCAGAATGTGTGCCTCGCTGTCATAGTGAAACACGCTGTCGGAAAGCCGGTCCGCCGGGGGCAACCTCTGCCCTCGTTGATGTCGCGCACCATCTGCTCAGGGTTGCGTCGGTGCAACGCTGCCGTCATCGGCAACCAGCAAAACTTCGCATGGATAGAGGAGGGCAGCACTTAGAAAATCCCCGCCGATTGTCTCAACCGCCCGGTCAAGAAATCCCGGGTATGGATTACTGCGGCTCCGTTCACATGCCGCCTTCGACCGATGCCACCCAAGAGGAGAGAGCTCATCGGAACGGTAATCGTCAGCCTGTCACCTGCCATCTCCTGCAGGACCTCATTCATGTTCCGAAGACTTGCCGGATGATTTTTAACGGCTGCGTCGATTGCATCCGCCGCCAGCTGCTCCCCGGTGATGCCGTAGCTCTTTAGCATCGTATCGGTCACCAGAACGCTGGACGTTCCGCGCTCATTGCTGCCTAAGTCAAAGCGATAGACCACCGCCATGTCCTCTACTGTCTCATGGGGAATCTCGGCAGTTTCTCTTCGTTTCCCTTAACCGGAATCATCTGCAGCATCAAAGCATTTCCTTCATCTGCTCATAGTTGCCGAGGACCTTCCAGTCAAGCTGCGGCGTGTTCTGAGAAAGCCTCCCGAACCGCACTCTCAATCAAGTCCATCACCTGATGCTCAGAAGCACCGGTATTGGTGCGCTCATAGTAGAATCCAGGTTCAGGCTTGCAGCTCACCTTGCTACCGGGAATCGTTACCGCGAGCCCCTCATAGGACTCTCCTGCAGCTTCTTCATCTCGGGATCCGAATTCAAGATTCGGAAAGGCGTTGCTCGATTTCATCCATTCATTTTCTTGAAAACATCAAAATCCCATGTCAGTCCTCCTTTTTCCAGCAGGAAGCCGATTGCTTCCGCATTGTTTTTCGCATAAATGGTGTGGACGTGAGGTATGCGCAGCGCTTCACAGAATTCCACTGCGCTGAAATCCATGCAGGCATCCATCTCGATCCTCATCGATAACGGGGTGTGCGATATAGAGGGGTCCGGTCACCAGGACACTTCCGTCCTTACGCGAACGGGCATATTCCTTCGGGTACATCGCCATCAGCTCGTCTGTGATAAAGTGACTGAAAAAACCGGACATGCTGTGATTCAGCATGATTTCCTCAATCGCCTCGACCTCCTCAATCAGATGGAAGCTATTGTTAAGCTCCGCATAGAGGACGAGTGCCTCCTCTTCGTAGACATCCTCATCTTCTTCGCCTTCAGTCACATCGTCCGGTTTCTCCGGAATCTCCCCTAGTCCCCGCTAAAGAATTCATTCCACGTTTCGGTGAGAACCTTTGCCTTCTTGATCTGCCGGTAATGACGCATGGTCTCTGCCATGCGCGCCATTGCTTCTTTCGTCATCCGCTATCGCTCCTTTCCTGCCGGTTTTCGGCAAAAGAAAAACGTCCCCGATTCCTCAAGGACGCTGTTCACTGGGTATAGTATTATCGCTCCCTGATCCCCGACGGCCTTTCTTTTTCTGCCACTGATCAAGAGTTTTCAGAATGGTGTTCTGCATCTGACCCGTGGTGTGGGATCTGGGAAAAGTACTTCCTAAGCTGCTCGTTCGGAAAGGTAACCCGCTCAAGATCCCCTTTCTTCCACTTCATTCATGATTTCTCTTGCGGCATCCGGGTGAAAACCGCCTTCCTGACTCAGCTTTTTCAGACGCTGTGCCTGGGGAAAGACGGGGCTGCCTGTACCTCATCCATGGCCTGAATGAACATTTCCTGTTCCTCTGCCTTCAGGTAAGAAAGCTCAACTGCGGGGTTGAAGGAGATCTGCTTCTGATCAACCATATCCAGGACTTCGGGGATGAGGTTGGTAAGACGGATAAACCGAAAAATCTGATTTTTGCTCGTTCCAAGCTCTTCAGCCATCTCTTCACTGGACAATTTCCCAGAATTATTCCCAACTTGGGAATAATTTTCTTGGGCTGGTCTTCCCGCCTGATGTTTCATGGCTTCCAGCTTCATCTTGTACGCATAGGCTCTCTCGCTCGGCAGAATGTTTTCTCTCGTGGTTGGAATCCACCACTGAGCACTGTCGCTGCATCATCATCCATACGGCGAACCAGTACCGGAACTTCTGTGAGTCCCGCAAGCTCTGCTGCGTGTGCCCTCCGGTGTCCGGAGATAATCTCGTAGCTGCCATCCTCCAGCGGCCGCGCAATCAGAGGCGTCAAGACGCCGTACTCTGCAATGCTCTCCGTGGTCCCGGGCGTAGCTTCGTCATCCCACCTGTGAAGGATGCTCCTTTAAAGGGCACCAGTGCGCTGAGACGGATGCTCTGCACACGCTCAAGCTGGCTTCTCGCACGGCTCTCGTCTGTCTCAAAGATATCATCGTAGCTGGTCAAGCTGATGTTTCCGCCTCTTTTCGGCATTTGCCATGCACACCTCCTTGTCGAGACTCTGATAAGCTTCCCGGCAGAGCTTGCCCACCTCGGGATCCACATGTTTGAAAATGCTGCACGCCCTCGGCGCTGATTTCTGCCGCCCGGACGGGGCGCGGAATATCCGCATCATAAGACCTTCAGCCTTCGCCGTAGGTATCGCGAAATCAATGTGCGAGTCTCTTTGCGAAATTCGTGCGGTAATCTCTCACTCGTCGTCAGTATCGCTGATCAATCCTGGAAGCTTCGGATTAATCTGGCGCTTCACCTGCCATTTGACTGTACTGAAGCAGCTGTTTCCAGACCTTTGGCAGAAAGAATGAGCGGCCTGAACAGGGAATCAGCACCTGGTCGATGCTGCAGGTGCACATTGACGGTGAGCATCCCGAGAGAAGGCTTTACAGTCCAGCAAAATGAAAGTCATAGCGATCCGTCACGGTCTACCAGATGACTGTTTCAGGATACCGTTTCCGGCGACTCATGGCATTGGCCAATGAAACCTCGACACTGACGGCGTGGCTGATTATTTGCGGGGGACAAAGCTCGACGCCTTCTTCATCTGCGGTAGTGTTCCTCTCACTTCGGCGAAAGCGGCTGATCCTGCGTGACGCTTTGCCATCAAATCCGTCAAGGTGACCGGAAGAGGTCATCGGTCTGCATGTCCCAGCGCGATCGTAAGAGAGCCCTGCGGATCGCGCATCGATTGACTGCTCGCTTTCCTTCTCTGTAGCAAGACCGATTCCGAGATTTTTCACTGGTGGTGGATGCTTGCCGGTACCTCTTCTGATTGACGACTGCACTACCTCACTGTGGCTCGACATTGATTGATCTGCCCTCCTAAAACTGGCCTGTACCTGCCCATCGTCATTTGCACCCGCGCCTGATCGCAAAATGGGCGGATTGTCGCAGGCGCGCGTTGGCGTGACGCGGTCAAAAGATGCTGCCTGATATCGCGCACCCTGGTCAGCCATTCTCGGAAGAGGCACTTTGAGAACGCTGCTTGGATAGCGCTCTGCGTTCAGCTTCGCCGAAGCGACTCTTCGCACCATGAGCGGTTTATCATCACCGGCGATGCGTATAACGCTTCGCGCGAGCAGCAGACATCCGCATGAGGATCCAGATGCCGAGAATGGTTTCCCTCTTCGCCGAAGATTCTCCCGAAGCAGCACGTCAATGGACAGCGATTCTCTGAAATAGCGCTCATACTCGTTACGCTCGCACATTCCATCACCAATCATGTCGTATCCCGATTGGATGGGATTGATATCATATTCTCAGTATTGTTACTGATTGATGGCCGTTCCCTCTATTGAGTTTCAGGTAATCTGCGGTTGCTTGATATTCACGGCTCCGGAATCGTGCAGTTTTCACGATTCTGATTTATTCACCATCATAGAGCTTTCCACACGGTAATGAGTGCTCTGCGAAGATCAGATTCCGGCTTTCGAGGTCCTGCCGTTTCCGCTCAATCAGACCGCATTTCTTTTCAAGCTCATCCAGCTGTCGTTGAAACTCTGGTCGGCACGTCCTTATCTGCCATGAATCCTGTTCGATGGGTGTAGATGATATGCACACCGCCCTTTTCAACTCCACCCACTTGTTTCTTGACGGACAGATCCAGCTTATCGAGCATGATGCCGTACAGGATGGCTTCCGCAGACAGCTGCTTAAACTGCTCCTTGTAAAAGCACTTACAGAACCCGGTAGAAGGAGAGCTGTTCCGCCTGGGCTCCGTAGAAATAATCAAACAAGCATCATCCTGCTCTCTTTTGGGGAGAACCCGTCCCGCCGAGGCGGCTTCTTGCCGGAATCATCCTTCTCCGCGCCGAGGACGGCTGCTGAGACTGACAGTTGCGGTGCTTGTCCGGACGCCAGAAGCCTACAGCGGGCACAGCTAACTTTCAGGCCTCTCCTTTGATTTCCGGCCTATCTGGCTTCACCTTTGTGTCAGCTTCTCATATCGTCGGAAGATCGCTTCGACATTCCTGCTCATTTGCGCCCGTCCTTCTCCCTGCGTTCTCTGCTTTGCCAGTAGCCACCTGTCCAGCTCCTTGTAACAGCAGACGCTGCACGGGGCTGGGCTCGCATAACCGCCAGCATCCCTCCGCATTCTTTTTCCTGCTCGCTCTCTCACGCTCTCGGCCAGATCAGTGCCAGTTCCGCTCTTCCAGGATGCAACGAGCCTTGCGGTTTTCCAGACAGCGTCTGCGCTTTGCTCGGCTTGTCATCGTAGTAGCGAATGCCATCCACGAAATGACTCTCTCTTCGTTTCTGTTTGTTTCCTCTCAGCTGATATCCTCCTGCTCTTTGCTACGCCTCCGGAAAATCCGGAGACAGCAAAAACCCCGCAGTGAATTTTCTTCTACTACAGGGGCTATGTAACGAGATCGTCATGTGAGACTGTGACAGAATCAGGCTGTTAATCAAGGCGCGTTGCCTGGAAATCTAAAATCACCTCGGACTTAATTTCCTAACACCTAGATATTCTCAATATAGTAATTGCCATATTTCTGATTTGTTTTTCCGGTTTGAGCACCGGTAGCGCACGCTCGCGCAGCGAAAAACTCACGACCTCCGCCATTTTTAGCTTGCGTCCCTCTGAGGACTTACTCAGGACTGAGCCTGTTTTTAGATTGCATCTAATCGGATCTCTGTTTTTAGATGAAAACAGGGGAAAGTGTTACAATCTTCCCTGTCAGACCTGTCCCCGGGCGGTTGAACCGCCGACGTTTTCAACTAGGAGCGAACCCTCTATCCAGCTGAGTACGAACGACATTGGATTTTCGCTGTTTTCAAGGCTTTGCCGTGATGGCAAAAAGCCATGAATCAAATGACTCTGCCGCCGCCACGCTCTGAATCCCCCTTTCCCGTTTCGAACGCCGGGCAAAAATTCGAAATTCGATTTGGCGCATGATAACATGTTTTCTTAGGAGAATTAAGCTCATATGACCAAGTGCCGGAGAGTTCTGCGCCTGCCAAGTCTGGAGTCTCAGTCAACAGAGCATCGCTGACAGTATGCGTGTCATCCAAGAAAACAGTCCAACCAAGTGTTGCTCAGCGCGCCAAAGAAGCTCAACATCTTTGGCGGGTTGGAAGCCAACGAGGACCCGATGCCGATCCTTGCCGGAGGAGAAGTTTCGTTTCCATCCGCACAGAAGCAGCGTGCATCAACAAAACGGATGCCTGGCTTCAACTACATCCAGAGGGTTGCCTTCGCAACGGGTCAGCTACTCCTCTGGACGGAATACCTGGAGGAGTGCCTTTGCCAGTCCGGCACGACGATCCCTAATGTCATTTCGTTCTGCCTGGCCATCCAGCGGGACGAACAGAAGCGCCGTGCTACGATGCATATCAGCGAAAGCCCGGTGAGCAGATCGAGGTCGATTGGGCCGGAGAGTCCTGCTCAGATCTGGAATCCGGATACCGGTGAGATCATCCGGCATTTCTCTTTGTAAGGCGTTACGACGTACGCCGTGATACTGCCCGTTGAAAGCCTTTATCGATGAAACTTAGCGTGCCTGGATCACGAAAGCTCATGCGCCATATGTGCTGATACTTTCGGCGGTGTTGCGTCTCCTGGTTCGGATAATACCGAGACAGCTGTGATCCATGACAATGGCTGGTATAATCAGAGACTCAATACCATCTACCGTGAGGATGGCTGGAACATTAAAATCTCCGCTGCAATAATGCCCACGCTTTTGCATAATCCTCACTTTGCATCATGCAAGAGGCCTTAATGGGGCGAGTCGGACGGAAATCGGATCTGATATGTACCCAAATTCTGGACACGTTGACTATCGTTAGGCACCGCAGCTGGATGCCATCCTGCAGCGGTATGCAGGAGGCATCCAGTTCTTTTCTTCTGGATCTGTCTGTTGTTATGAAGCAATCGATATAGTCATCGACTGCAGTAACAAATTCCTCAAAGGACTTGAACTCTTGCTCATTTCCGCCGCGAGCATCTCATTCTTCATCCAGAGCAAAGGAACGACTCCACCAATGCCGTTATCATGGCAGATTCCCTTTCTGTGGACATCGACTGTGTGATGCACATGCTTTCTCAAGCTCGGTTCGATTAGTAGGCGATGCTGATACCTGCCATCTGATCTGAATGCATAATCAAGCCTGTGACTGGGAACTTTGCAAATCGCCTTATCCAGCATGTCCTTAATCTGTTCCATATTAGGATGCTGCAGAGAACATTGTACGAGATAATCTCTGTTCCGCACATATCGAGAATCGGAGAAAAGTAACACTTTTCCCCCATCCGCTATTGAGACTGAGAATACGTCTGACTGTCCATTTTCTCGAGGGTGTGTCTGAAAAGCCAGAAATCTGTTGAGAGATTGTCCGCAGTCTTGCCCACCTCACCTTTGTAAATAATAAATAGCTCTCCTTCGGACGCTTGCCGAACAGTTCCATGTCGTGCATGAGCCGCCGGGCTACGCTTGTGATTGACCTCGAAATCCACGCGATGTATGCAGCTCCGCCGTAATTCGGCAGGACACTGCATATCGCTGCCGGTTCCTCATCGTAAATTCTGCGGATCTCTGCGGAAGAGGCCTGTATTCCTGGAAACAGCTGCGTCAGTCCTGCCAAGTTCGCCGTGGTAGGTGGACCGGGACATTTCCGTTGCCATGTCAACGGTACTTCAGTTTGTATCCTCTGTCGCGGAGTTAACTCTGAGTGATCTGCTTTCTCGCCTTGGGTCGCGCAGCTTCCTTTTCTTCCCTCAAGGCTATCCTGTACTTCGTTCTCGGCAATCAGGGCGTTCTCTTCACGAAGCCGGAGGAGCTCCTCTTATTCACTCTCCTGGATTTTCTGGGATTGTTGATATTTACTTTCTTCATCTTCGCAGTATCCTTTTGACTTTGCGGCTTTCTTCTTACTTACGAGTCCATTGTGCCCGTAAATCTTATATTTGCACCCGAGTCATGAGCAGACGGCTCTCAATGCCGGCCTCTAGCGCAGCGGACTGTGCCGTCCTCCCGGCGAGGGAGCACCTGTAGCGGTGGCTTCAGTTTCTCTTCAGGCGTCCACGGATGCTGCTTTCCATGCTTTGGGACCTGAAGCCGTTGCAGCACCTCGCTGTGAGCCCATCGACGAATCATGACGTGAAAGTTACGGATCGTTATAACCACTCCGGTGTCTCCTGAAAGCCATTTCCCTGTCGATACGGGTCGACGCATCTTCTTCAAATTCATAATCATAGCGCGCGGTCAAAGCCCTCGCTCACGTGAGCACTCGTTGTCCGGTAAAGAGGTACATATCATCAATCTCCGAGTTTTTCTCTGCACGATATTCTGTTCCCTGCGGTCAGCAGTCTTTCT
>BNJV01002623.1_pt1 | contig 11407 bp, 9 predicted proteins | sample 8540591 | NCBI WGS metagenome assembly BNJV01 (sample SAMD00202457, study PRJDB9452) | human saliva metagenome | host: Homo sapiens
GTTATAATCATGTACTCAAACAACGTAATGCCTATCTCAAATCTACTGACAATGTAGACATTAATTTCCTCTCAGTGTTAGATGAACAGCTTTCCGATTTTGGAGCACGAGTTATCGAACATAGACTAGAATTTATCAAGCAATTAGAGGAGGAGGCAGATAGACATCATAGTAACCTCTCAAATCATATAGAGCGCCTTAAAATCTCCTACGAATCTAATATTCCCACTGGAAAATAACAAAGTTATTCGCGAATCATTTTTAACCACGTTAAAGCAAAATCACAAAAGAGATATCTTCAAAAAGAACACTGGTGTTGGTCCACATAGGGATGATTTGACATTTTACATCAATGACATGAACGCATCTTTCGGCAGTCAGGGGCAGCAACGTAGCCTCATTCTTTCTTTAAAAATGGCTGAGATTGCTCTGATAAAAAAAGTAACAGGTGAATTTCCTATTCTTCTCCTCGATGATGTCATGAGTGAGCTTGACAACCACCGTCAACTTAAACTGTTAGAAAGTATTGACGAAGAGGTTCAAACCTTCATGACGACAACTTCACTTGATCATCTGAGTAACCTACCACCTGATTTAAAGACCTTCTTAGTCAAGAATGGTAATATTTATGAAAAACAAGTCGATTAAATGGCTTGTTTTTCTATTTTTTGGCAATTGACAGATGTGACAAGCATCACCTAATAAGTTGTAAAACCTTTCAGCCTAAATCCTTTATTAACAACTATACTCAAGTAAATACGTTGTAAACTTATTGTAAATACCTCTGTAAACATAAAAGTACTTATCTGAGATAAGTACTTTTATGTTTATTAATGAGCTGAGTAGTTAGGCGCCTCGTTAGTAATTTGAACATCATGAGGGTGACTTTCAATAAGTCCTGCACCTGACATTTCAACAAACTGAGCTTTATCATGTAAAGCCTGGATGTCTTCTGCACCTGTATCCCCATACCTGCACGGATACCGCCAATCAATTGGAATACAATATCAGCAGCAGAACCTTTATAAGCTACACGGCCTTCAATTCCTTCTGGAACAAGTTTATTCGCTTCATTAACTGCACCTTGGAAGTAACGATCGCTTGATCCCTTCTTCATCGCTGCAATTGATCCCATACCACGGTATGATTTATATTTACGACCTTGGAAAATCTCAGTTTCACCTGGTGCTTCATCAGTACCAGCAAACATAGAACCAAGCATTACAGCATTACCACCTGCTGCAAGAGCTTTTACAATATCACCTGAGTATTTGATACCACCATCAGCAATGATTGTTTTTCCGTATTCACGCGCAACACTAGCAGCATCGTAAATAGCAGTGACTTGAGGAACACCTACACCCGCAACCACACGTGTTGTACAAATAGAACCTGGTCCGATACCTACTTTAACGACATCGACACCTGCTTCATATAGTGCGCGGGCACCTTCAGCTGTTGCAATATTTCCTGCAATCAAAGTACGGTCTGGGAAGTGGGCACGAATTTCAGCAATTTTACGAAGAACACCTGCTGAATGACCATGTGCAGTATCAATGACAATAGCATCTGCGCCTGCTTCAAAGAGAGCTTCTGCACGTTCAAAGGTATCAGAAGTAACCCCTACAGCACCTGCTACCAAAAGACGACCGAACTCATCCTTAGCTGCATTAGGAAACTCGATAACTTTTTCGATATCCTTAATAGTAATGAGTCCTGACAAACGACCTTCTTCATCAACTAGAGGTAGCTTTTCAATACGATGCTCATGGAGAATACTTTCAGCTGTTTCAAGATCTGTTCCAACTGGAGCAGTGACCAATTTTTCAGAAGTCATGTGTTCTGAAATTGGAGTATCGTAATTAGAGATAAAACGCATATCACGGTTTGTGATAATACCAACCAATTTACGATTTTCAAGTGTCTCAACAATTGGAACCCCTGAAATACGGTAACGTTGCATCAACTCTTCAGCTTCAGCAACTTTATTTTCAGGCGTTAAGAAGAATGGATCAATGATGACACCATTTTCAGAGCGCTTTTACTTTTCGAACTTCTTCAGCTTGTTCCGCAATAGACATATTTTTGTGAATGACACCCAAACCACCTGCACGAGCAATTGAGATAGCCATCTTACTATCTGTGACCGTATCCATGGCTGCAGTGATAATTGGGATATTTAATGTCAAATTTTTAGCCAATTTCGTCTTCAAGTTGACGTTGTTTGGTAGAACATGACTTTCCGCAGGAATAAGCAATACGTCATCAAAAGTGTAACCTTTTTTCAAGAATTTAGTGTCCCAATTTGACATTATAATCGTCCTCTTTTCTCAAAGTTTTGAGGTACAGAAACCCCAGTCTATTTTTTAATTGATAATATCATATCATGCTAAAATGATTTGTCAACAGATTTCGCATAAGATTCTAAGAAAACCTTTTTTTCCAAATAAAAAAATAGGGCTCCAGATTATCTTGAGTCCCTACTTTTTTTATTTCTTAGAAAATAATTAATTCCCATTGCTTCTTTTACTTCTGCCAATGTTTGTCCAGCAACTTCACGCGCTGCTTGACTACCTTTTTCAAGCATACGGAAAACTTCTCCCATATCCTTGGCATATTCTAAACGGCGTTCACGAATTGGAGCTAACTCACGTTCTAAGATTTCTAGAAGATAACGTTTTGTCTTCACATCTCCTAAACCACCTCGTTGATAATGTTCTTTCATTTCAGCAATTGTAGTAGCATCCTCTTCGCGACCAAAGATATCAAGATAATGGAAAACCATATTACCTTCAATTTGGCCTGGATCTTCCACACGAATATGATTTGGATCCGTATACATGCTCATGACTTTTTTACGAACAGTGTCCTCATCATCTGAAAGGAAGATACCATTACCCAAGGATTTAGACATCTTAGCATTACCGTCTAGACCTGGAAGGCGTCCTGCAGCTTCATTTTCAGGGTAGATTCCCTCTGGCTCAACCAAAATATCACAATTATAAGTATGATTGAAGCTACGTGCAATTTCACGTGTCTGCTCAATCATTGGCTTTTGGTCATTACCTACAGGAACATAATTTGCTTTAAAGGCCGTGATATCAGCTGCCTGAGAAATTGGATAAACTAGAAAGCCTGTTGGAATCGATTCTCCGAAACCTTTTTGAGCAATTTCCGTCTTAACCGTTGGGTTACGCTCTAAACGTGCCAATGAAACTAGGTTCATGTAATACATAGTCAACTCAGCCAACTCAGGAATCTGACTTTGAATGAAAATAGTTGACTTCGCTGGATCCAAACCTACAGAGAGATAATCTAAGCAACATTCCCAATTGATTCTTTGATGATCTCTGACTCTTTTGCGTGATCCGTAAGAGCTTGCTGATCAGCCAAGAAGACAAACATGTTATATTTATCTTCGTTTTGTAAAAGGACACGATTTTTTAAACTACCAACATAGTGTCCTAGATGAAGTTTCCCTGTTGGACGGTCTCCCGTCAAAATAATAGGTTTCGTCATATAATTACCTCTCTAATACAAAAAAATCCCCACGCAAAAACATGCGTGAGGGCGTTAATCACTTTTGATACGCGGTACCACCTCAGTTGATAACTCTTTCTGCAGCTATCATCTCAAACCTTCTCAACAAAGAAGTTGCACGATAAGGGGTGCCAAACCTAACGTTTATGTGTTCACGTTAATCGTCAATTCTCTTCAGCCCATTCATTCCACCTTCATACTGGTTTGCAGCTACCACCAGCTCTCTATAAAAAAGGTAAGAATTACTCTTCTGATGACTATTATTCTACATTGTTTTATCTATTTTTGTCAAGGTTATGTTTCCAGTTTCACGTGAAACACAACCTCATATTCAACCAAAATAGTCATTACTTGACGGAAACTTAAAAAGACTTGATAATAAGAATATCATATCTAGGAGATAATATATGAAACGTCGAATAATAGACATACTTTAGTTACAATCGGTTCTTTTATAGCTGCTGTCGGCTATAACTCACTTTTAGTTAAGAATAATATTGCTTCAGGTGGTGTCGGAGGGCTAGCCATTAGTTTAAATGCCCTTTTTGGCTGGAATAATGCTAACTTCGTCTTAGCAACAACCATCCCTTTGTTAATTTTATGTTGGTTCTTTCTTGGCCGCGAAGTTCTCCTAAAAACCTTCTATGGGTCTCTTGTCTTCCCAATGTTTATTAAATTAACTGAGGGCTTACCGACACTCACCAAACAACCTTTGTTGGCTGCTATTTTTGGTGGGATTGTATTAGGGCTAGGACTAGGAATAGTCTTCTATGGAAATTCCTCAACTGGAGGAACTGGAATTATCACACAAATTCTCAACAAATATACGCCACTCCCACTAGGAATGGTACTACTTATTGTCGATGGAATCATTGTCGCAATCAGTGCTATTGCCTTTCCTCCTGATACTGTTATGTATTCCATTCTCTCACTTGGAGTTGTTTCTCTTACAATTGATAAAATGATGGTCGGACTCAATTCATCACGAAATCTTCTAATCATTTCGCAAAATAGTGAACAAATCCTAAACTACATCACTAGAGTGGCTGATCGAGGAGCAACAAAAATCCCAGTTCTTGGTGGACATACCGGACATGCACAAAATATGATTATGACTACCTTGTCAACTCATGAGGTTCCAAAAGTCCAAGAAGAAATCCAAAAAATAGATGAAACTGCCTTTATCGTCATTGTTCCTGCTTCTACAGTTATGGGACGTGGATTTAGCCTCCAAAAAGATTACCAAAGAGTTCCAAATGACTTTATTAATCCCTTGTAAAATCAATTGAAATAAAGTCTAATTTCTCGTAAAATAGTAGTTAAGAATAAAAATAAAGGATATTATATGCTTACTGTATCAGATGTATCGCTTCGTTTTAGCGATCGTAAACTTTTTGATGATGTTAACATTGCCTTCACGCCAGGTAATACTTATGGTCTTATCGGTGCTAATGGTGCTGGTAAATCCACTTTTTTGAAAATTTTAGCTGGTGATATTGAACCAACAACAGGGCACATCTCGCTTGGTCCTGATGAACGTCTTTCTGTCCTTCGTCAGAACCACTTTGACTATGAAGAAGAACGCGTTATCGATGTTGTTATTATGGGGAATGAACGCCTCTACGATATCATGAAAGAAAAAGATGCCATCTACATGAAAGAAGATTTTTCAGATGAAGATGGTGTCCGTGCTGCTGAATTAGAAGGACTCTTTGCTGAATTAGGTGGTTGGGAAGCTGAAAGCGAAGCCTCACAATTACTTCAGAATCTAAATATCCCAGAAGACCTTCACTATCAAAACATGAGTGAATTGGCTAATGGTGACAAGGTGAAAGTGCTCCTTGCAAAAGCACTCTTTGGTAAACCTGATGTACTTCTTCTTGACGAACCTACCAATGGTCTTGATATCCAGTCTATCTCTTGGCTTGAAGATTTCTTGATTGATTTTGAAAATACAGTCATTGTCGTATCCCATGACCGTCACTTCTTGAATAAGGTGTGTACGCATATGGCCGACCTTGACTTTGGTAAAATCAAACTCTATGTCGGTAACTATGACTTCTGGAAACAATCTTCAGAATTGGCTGCACGCTTGCAGGCTGACCGTAATGCCAAAGCAGAAGAAAAAATTAAGGAACTTCAAGAATTCGTTGCACGTTTCTCTGCCAACGCTTCAAAATCTAAACAAGCGACTTCTCGTAAGAAAATGCTTGATAAAATTGAGCTAGAAGAAATCGTCCCATCAAGTCGTAAATACCCATTCATCAATTTCAAAGCAGAACGTGAAATCGGTAATGACCTTCTAACAGTTGAAAATCTCACTGTTAAGATGGATGGTGAGACTATTCTTGACAACATTAGTTTCATCTTGCGACCAGGAGATAAGACTGCCATCATCGGTCAAAACGATATTCAAACAACTGCATTAATTCGTGCTCTTGCCGATGATATTGACTACGAAGGTACAATCAAATGGGGTGTTACTACCAGCCGCTCTTATCTTCCAAAAGACAATTCTAAAGACTTTGCATCCGGTGAATCAATTCTCGAATGGCTCCGTCAATTTGCCGAAAAAGGTGAAGATGACGATACCTTCTTGCGTGGATTCCTTGGTCGTATGCTCTTCTCAGGGGATGAGGTTAATAAATCTGTTAGTGTTCTCTCAGGGGGAGAAAAGGTACGTGTCATGCTTTCTAAACTCATGCTTTTGAAATCTAACGTCCTTCTTCTAGATGATCCTACTAATCACTTGGATTTGGAATCAATCTCAAGTCTGAATGATGGCGTCCGTGACTTCAAAGAGTCTGTTATCTTTGCCAGTCATGACCATGAATTTATTCAAACAATAGCGAACCACATCGTAGTTGTTTCTAAAAATGGGGTTATTGACCGTATTGATGAAACTTATGATGAGTTCCTTGAAAATGAAGAAGTGCAAGTTAAAGTCAAAGCACTATGGGCTGATTAAACTATAAAAAGATGCAGGTTGGGATATCCCAACCTGTCTTAGTATCATTATGACAAATAAAAAATACCATACGACTTTATTATTTTATCTGGCTGCTTTTTTCTTGCCAGTACTAATCATGATAGGGGTGCTGTATAGCCAAAAAATCTATCCTGGTAGTGAGCGGACTATTTTAACAAGTGATGGTTTTCATCAGTATGTGATTTTTGCAACTGGACTTCGGAATATACTTCATGGAGATGGGAGCCTCTTTTACACCTTTACAAGTGGTCTAGGGCTTAATTTCTATGCTCTAACAAGCTATTACCTAGGTTCCTTCTTGTCTCCACTTTACTATTTCTTTACTGTCAACCAAATGGCCGATGCTTTTTATTATATAACACTACTTAAATTCGGGCTTATTGGGTTATCAGGAGCTTTTAGTTTTAAGCGACTCTTTACAAAAGTGTCAAGAAGTTTCATCCTATGTCTTTCTACAGGATTTGCTTTGATGAGCTTCGCTACCAGTCAGTTAGAAATTAATACCTGGCTAGATGCCTTTATTCTAGCACCTCTAATCGTATTAGGTTTACATCTCTTACTAAGATTCAATAAACGGGGCTTATACTTTTTTAGCCTAACCTGCCTTTTTATCCAAAATTACTATTTTGGTTATATGATGGCTATTTTACTAACCCTTTACACCATAGTACAATTGATAACTATCCAGGGATGGAAGAGTAAGATTCTTTATTTCATAGACTTTGGAATTGTCTCTCTACTTGCTGGTTTAAGTAGTGCTGTCATGCTACTACCAACACTACTTGACTTGACCACACATGGTGAAAAGTTTACAGGTGCGTCAAGTTTGTTGACAGAGTCCACCTATTATTTTGACTTCTTTGCGAAAAATCTCATTGGAGTTTACGATACTACTAAATTTGGATCAATCCCTATGATTTATGTGGGAATTTTACCTTTGATTCTTTTTCTACTTTTCTTTATTAGTAGGGAAGTCAAGCTATCATTACGTCTAGGTTATCTCTTATTAGTAGCTTTCTTTATCTCTAGCTTCTACTTACAGCCTCTTGATTTGTTTTGGCAAGGAATGCATGCACCTAACATGTTTCTCCATCGCTATTCTTGGCTACTATCTCTCCTAATTGTTCTTTTAGCAGGAGAAACACTCAACCGAATAAAAAACTTTTCTTTTAAAAGACTCCTCCTATCTTTCTTAGGATTGAGTACCGCTTACTTACTAACTTGGATTTTCCAATCTCACTATAGCTTTATTGAATCAGTCTCCTGGCTATTAAGCCTAGCATTTCTTCTAGCCTATGCCATTCTATTTATTAGCTATTTTAGACAGCAAATTCCTAGGAGTGTTTTTCGCTGTTTCACCTTCTTGTTCTGCATTTTTGAGCTTGTATTAAGTACTTACTATGTTGTTGGAGCTCTGGGAAATGAGTGGGTATTCCCAACTCGTGAAGGCTATCTACGAAATATGTCTGCCATTACAAAACTAGTTTCAGATACTAAGCAAGCGAATAAGACTTTTTACCGTACTGAAAGGTTAGAGGCTCAAACTGGTAACGACAGTATGAAATTCAACTATAATGGTGTCTCTCAGTTTTCATCCATTCGAAATACTGCTTCGAGCTCAACACTCGATAGGTTAGGCTTCAAATCTGAAGGGACTAATTTAAACCTACGTTACCAAAATAACACCATTATCGCTGATAGTCTCTTCGGAATAAAATATAATTTATCGAACTTTGACCTTAATAAGTATGGTTTTAATCAAGTAACTTCTGAGAAAACAATGGGGCTTTATCAAAATAATAATGCAAGCCAGCTTGCTATCTTAACTGATGGCATTTACAAGAATATTGACTTCACTGTCAATACGCTTGACAATCAAACTAGCTTGCTAAATGCTCTATCTGGACTTAACTTAACCTATTTTAAACGAGCTCCATCTCAACTTTTTGATCAAGATGCTAAGTCTTTGAATCAGCGCGTGGCTAAAAACGTTAGCAACTCGAATAAAGATTTTGTAACAATCACCTATCGAGTCATCGCTCCACCACATAGTCAACTCTATGTTAGTGTTCCTAATATTTCTTGGTCCGATGACAATAACCACTCTCTGTCAATTACTGTAAATGGTGTGACAAGGAATCAAGTTACTGACAATACCTTTGATTTCTTCGATCTTGGCTACTTTGAAACAGAATCAATGGTTACCATCAAACTTAGTTTCCCTGGCAATAAAGTAATATCCTTTGATAATCCTAGTTTTTATGCCCTTGATACTCAAAACTATCAGATAGCTATGAATACTATTAATGAACGTGATAGCAAGGTTACAACGTCAAATAATAAAGTGTTCGTTGATTATAGTAGTAAAACGAATGCCTCACTATTCTTCACCATTCCATACGATAAGGGGTGGACAGCGACCATAAACCATAAAAAAGTTAAGATTCAACGAGCCCAAAAGGGGTTCATGAAAGTCGATGTCCCTAGTGGGAAAGGTAAAGTTGTTCTAACCTTCATTCCCTATGGTCTTAAGACAGGTTTATTGATTAGTCTATTGGCAAGTATCATATTTTGTTGCTACGCTTATTTCATCAGAAAAATAACCGTTATTCAAAAACGCTGATTATCTTAAATAAAATTAAATAGGTCTGGAACAATTGTTCCAGACCTTATTTATCTTTGGGTACAAAAAAACTCAAGCTATACAACTTGAGGTGTCTTATCACTCCGCCAGTAGGGCTCGAACCTACGACATCATGATTAACAGTCATGCGCTACTACCAACTGAGCTATGGCGGATAAAACTGCTAAGTAGCAAAAATAGTCCGTACGGGATTCGAACCCGTGTTACCGCCGTGAAAAGGCGGTGTCTTAACCCCTTGACCAACGGACCAAGTTCTGAGATTTTTATCTCATTAACACTCTTATTATTATATCAGAGTATTCGATTTTGTCTATACTTTTTTTCAAAAAAAATATTAAATTTTGCTAAATTTATTCGAATTTTACGTTAGTTTTTATCTTGCTTTTACAAAGTATTGACATGTTGCTATATATTTTGTAAACTAATAGAGTTATTGGTCCCATAGCTCAGCTGGATAGAGCATTCGCCTTCTAAGCGAACGGTCGCAGGTTCGAATCCTGCTGGGATCAGATAAAAAAACGCAATCTAGAATCTCTATCAGTTGATAACTCTTTCTGCAGCTATCATCTCAAACCTTCTCAACAAAGAAGTTGCACGATAAGGGGTGCCAAACCTAACGTTTATGTGTTCACGTTAATCGTCAATTCTCTTCAGCCCATTCATTCCACCTTCATACTGGTTTTCAGCAACCACCAGCTCTCTATAAAAAAGGATAGAATTACTCTTCTGATGACTATTATTCTACATTGTTTTATCTATTTGTCAAGATTATGTTTCTAGTTTCACGTGAAACACAACCTCAGATACAACCAAAATAGTCATTACTTGACGGAAACTTAAAAAGACTTGATAATAAGAATATCATTTCTAGGAGATAATATATGAAACGTCGAATAATAGACATACTTTTAGTTACACTCGGTTCTTTTATTGCTGCGGTTGGCTATAACTCACTTTTAGTTAAGAATAATATTGCTTCAGGTGGTGTCGGAGGACTAGCCATTAGTTTAAACGCCCTTTTTGGTTGGAATAATGCTAACTTCGTCTTAGCAACAACCATCCCTTTGTTAATTTTATGTTGGTTCTTTCTTGGACGCGAAGTTCTCCTAAAAACCTTCTATGGGTCTCTTGTCTTCCCAACTTTTATTAAATTAACTGAGGGCTTACCTACACTCACCAAACAACCTTTGTTGGCTGCTATTTTTGGTGGGATTGTATTAGGGCTAGGACTAGGAATAGTCTTCTATGGAAATTCCTCAACTGGAGGAACTGGAATTATCACACAAATTCTCAACAAATATACGCCACTCCCACTAGGAATGGTACTACTTATTGTCGATGGGATCATTGTCGCAATCAGTGCTATTGCCTTTCCTCCTGATACTGTTATGTATTCCATTCTCTCACTTGGAGTTGTTTCTCTTACAATTGATAAAATGATGGTCGGACTCAATTCATCACGAAATCTTCTAATCATTTCGCAAATAGTGAACAAATCCTAAACTACATCACTAGAGTGGCTGATCGAGGAGCAACAAAAATCCCAGTTCTTGGTGGACATACCGGACATGCACAAAATATGATTATGACTACCTTGTCAACTCATGAGGTTCCAAAAGTCCAAGAAGAAATCCAAAAAATAGATGAAACTGCCTTTATCGTCATTGTTCCTGCTTCTACAGTTATGGGACGTGGATTTAGCCTCCAAAAAGATTACCAAAGAGTTCCAAATGACTTTATCAATCCCTTGTAAAATCAATTGAAATAAAGTCTAATTTCTCGTAAAATAGTAGTTAAGAATAAAAATAAAGGATATTATATGCTTACTGTATCAGATGTATCGCTTCGTTTTAGCGATCGTAAACTTTTTGATGATGTTAACATTGCCTTCACGCCAGGTAATACTTATGGTCTTATCGGTGCTAATGGTGCTGGTAAATCCACTTTTTTGAAAATTTTAGCTGGTGATATTGAACCAACAACAGGGCACATCTCGCTTGGTCCTGATGAACGTCTTTCTGTCCTTCGTCAGAACCACTTTGACTATGAAGAAGAACGCGTTATCGATGTTGTTATTATGGGGAATGAACGCCTCTACGATATCATGAAAGAAAAAGATGCCATCTACATGAAAGAAGATTTTTCAGATGAAGATGGTGTCCGTGCTGCTGAATTAGAAGGACTCTTTGCTGAATTAGGTGGTTGGGAAGCTGAAAGCGAAGCCTCACAATTAC
>BNJV01002249.1_pt1 | contig 11400 bp, 10 predicted proteins | sample 8540591 | NCBI WGS metagenome assembly BNJV01 (sample SAMD00202457, study PRJDB9452) | human saliva metagenome | host: Homo sapiens
GCGAGATTGCAACGAAAACAACACTGTGATCAGTCACATTGCGAGCGCTACTGCGATGCGACAATACAGGGGCCGCCCTCCCGGGTGGGAGGGCGGCCCGTTCTGCGCATGCGCAGTGTCGGTAAGGGTAAAGATCAGCACGCCGTGGTGGGTGCCGAATGGCTCACCTCAGCCTATTGACGAGCGAAGGTCACGGCTGCCAAGTCCAGTCCGGAATGTTGGCATTAAAGTCGTCCCAGTCGAGCGTCTTGAAGGTGACAGGGATCATTCGGGTAGGGCATCTTGTAGGCCTTCTGGAAGGTCTTGGTCTGGCCGACGGGGACGCGCACGATGGCGAAGTTGTCGTAGCCAGCGGGTTCCTTGCCCTTAGCGTAGTAAGCAGGGTTCATGTCGATACCCTTCTGCTTCAGCGAGGGGGTGTTGAGCAGCGCGGACTGCTCCTCGGTGGAGTTGTTCGTCATCGAGTAGGTGACGACGAGCGTGTCAGAACCTTCCTTGTCGGCGGGACCCTTCTCGATCTTCGTGATCTCAATGTGGAGACCGGAGGAGTAGTCGACCGAGTACTGGCCGTTCGCGTGGTAGCCGCCGGGGTTCGGCGCAGCGGTCGGGGCAGAGCCGGTAGCAGACGTCGTCGGCTTCGGCGCGCTAGTCGTCGGGTTCGGAGCCTGGGTCGTCGGGTTCGGCGCGCTGGTCGTTGGGTCGGCCGTCGCACTGGTGGAGGTGGAGTCCGAATCCGGATCCTCTTCTTCGTCGCCGCTGAGGAAGAAGTATGCGCCGACGCCGATGAGGATGAGCACGAGAACGCCCGCGATGCCGCCGATGATCAGCGGAAGCTTCGACTTGGGTCCCTCAGGCTGCATACCCGGCATACCCGGCATTCCCGCCCCGTACTGCGCCTGTGCGCCGTACTGCGCCTGTGCGCCGTACTGGTCCACGTAACCAGCGGGCATCTGCTGGGTCTGATCCACGTAGCCGCCCTGCGCATAGGCGTTAGGGTCAGGCTGGCCATATGGCTGCTGCGAACCAGGGTAACCACCCTGGTCATTTCCCTGGTTCCAGGGATCCTGGCCCCCGGGAGCGTACGGGTTACTCATAGTGACTCCTCATAGAAAGCGCACCAATGTGCGGGATGACATTTGGAAGCGTAGCAAAATCTGACCGAAATGGGGAGCGGTTTTTATACACCGCCGCCAGTTAATCAAGGTTTTGCCTGCAATTCCGCGCAAGTTCCGTCGTTTCGCTCGACCCCGAAACCCACTCGTCGCGGGGGCGCGAGTCCCAGAATGTGAACGAACTAACGTAACTTATCAGAATATCTTGTTTACCATTTCCCTTCAAGGGGCGGATTAATGTCGCACATCACACTTTCTCAACCATTGCGACGACTATCAACCATCAAACGAAGCGGGGCACCACGTCCACTGGTGCTCTTTCTTCACATTGTCCGAGTTCGTCGTGTCGACGTGCCCGAGGTTCTTCGACAGGTCGGCTAAGTACTGGTCGGTCGGTGTGGGTTGCTCATCGTTGTTTCACCATTGGATGATCTCTCCGACGAGCCTATGACAACCTGATCGCCCCGCGACAAGGCCTATCCGTAGTCCGCCCGGGGGCCTCGGCCTCGAACGACGTAGGGGCCTTTCTTCCAGGAGGGGGGCGACGGGGCCCAGGATGATCAACTGTTCGACGACGCCGGATCCTACTTCCTCGGCGATGCGCCGCTCGACGCTGGGCAGCATCAGCTGGAGCTGTTTGGCTCTGGCAGTAGAGTCGGCACGCACGATGAGTTTGTGTCCATCAAAGGTCTCAATGAACGTGTGATCCGCGTTGTTGGGACCCACGATGTCCCGCCATTTCGCCATGACGGACCCCATTTTGGTGGGGGTGTCCCATTCGCGTATCTTGATCGTGCGCGCCAGGATTGCACCCAGCGAGTCAGCCCGCCGGTAGCGCGGGCGCATGGCGGCCATGCCGGGGGGATCGGCTCCACGAGTCTTCGGTTCCCGCCAGGGCTTGGCGCAGCGCGGCGAGGTCGCCCTCGGGGTCATCCTCGGCGGACGAGGCCGGGGCGGGCACTCCGTTCACGTGTCCGTAGGCGGCGGCACGGGCGGCGGCGCGAGCCTGGACGCCGTCGGTGTCGTCCGCGGCGAGGCGGACGAGGCCGTCGGTTTCGATGGCCGCGTATTCGCTGGATCCATCGAGGGTGCGCCTGGGGCGGGTTTCGTCGAGGCCCCAGGAGGGCAGGGTGGAGCGGATATATCCATGGTTGCGGGCGACGCGCTGGGCGCGTTCGAGGGCGCGGACGACGAATTCGTCGGGGTCTTCGTCGGGGCCGAGGCCTCCCGCTCTTTCGGGGTCCTCGACGGCGGTGATCGGCGAGGTGGCGGTGAATTCGTCGCGTTCAGACATGGTCGGAGGCGTCGATGATGGTGCCGCGCTCGGGATCGAGGCGCACGTGGAGGGCGTGGTGGTCGAGGGAGGGTGGCAGGTCGGCGGCGACCGCGCAGGTGACGATGATCTGTTCGGCCTTCGAGGCCAGGGCTGCCAGGCCCGACCGGCGTGAGGAGTCGAGTTCGGCGAAGACATCGTCGAGGATAAGGATCGGGGTGTCGCCATCGTCGCTGAGTAGTTCGAAGGACCCGAGACGCAGGGCGAGGGCGACAGACCAGGATTCGCCGTGGGAGGCGTAGCCTTTGACGGGCATGGTGCCGAGGCTGAGGGTCAGGTCGTCGCGGTGCGCGCCGACGAGGTTAACGCCGCGCTCGGTTTCCTTCTCACGAACGAGCGCGAGCGCTGCGAGCAGACGCTGGGTTTGCGCGTCCACGTCGGTGAGGTCGGCGCTGGCCGGGTTATCGGGATCCGTACCGATGATGCGGTCGACAGAGGCGTCGAAGGCGAGGCACAGGTGGCGCGGCGAATCGGCGACGTCGTCATAGGCGCGCGCGGCCGGCTCGGTGAGCGAAGCCGCAATGGACGCTCGCGTGGCCGTGATGCGCGCGGACAGGGCGGCGAACTGCTGATCCCACACCTCTAACGTCGATAGGTCGGGGGATTGGCCGCGGCGGATCGAGGCCTGGGCGGCCTTCATGAGCGCGGCACGCTGGCGCGCGACCCGGTCGAAGTCGGAGCGCACGGAGGCGTGGATGGGGGAGAGCTGCGTCGCCAAATCATCCAGGAAGGAGCGTCGCACCGACGGGTCACCGCGCACGAGCGAGAGGTCCTCGGGCGCGAACACGACCGTGCGCACGATACCCAGGATCTCGCGGGGCCTCACCTGCGTACGGTTGATGCGCGCCCGATTCGCCTTGCCGCGCACGATTTCCAGCTCGATGACCTGCTCGCGGCCTGAGGCCACGACCCGCGCGCGGATGACGGCTCCACCCGGGGCGGCCTCGGCCTCGTCGATGGGGATTCGCACGAGCGCGCCCTCCGCGCCGACCCTGTGCGACGAGAAGGTGGACAGGTAGGCGAGCGCCTCGACGAGGTTGGTCTTGCCCTGGCCGTTCGCGCCCACGAGGACTGTGGGTCCCGCGGGCAGCTCGACGACCCCGTGCTTCCAGGAGCGGAAGTCGTCGAGGGCCAGGTGGGAGACGCGCACGTCAGACGCCGAAACGGATGGGCATCAGCAGGTAACGGAACTGCGCGATCTCGCCCTCGTCGGCCTTCTTCTGGCCGGTGATGACGGCCGGCTTCGTCGGGTGCGTGAAGCCGAAGCGCACGTAGTCGGTGTCCAGGACCTGAAGGCCGTCGATGAGGAACTGCGGGTTGAACGCGGTCGAAATATCGTCGCCGTGCAGGGTTGCCTCGATGGCTTCGGAAGCCTGAGCGTTGTCGCCCTGGCCGGCTTCGAGAACCAGCTGGCCGTCGGTGAAGGCCAGGCGCACGGAGGTCTTGCGCTCGGCGACCAGCGACATACGCTTAACGGCCTCGAGCAGCGCGTGACGGTCGACGACGGCCTGGATCGGCGTGGATTCGGGGAAAAGGCGGCGCACAGCGGGGTAGTCGCCGTCCATGAGCGTGGAGGTGGTGCGGCGGCCCTGGGCGGTGAATCCGATGAGGGACGAGGCACCGGGCTGAGATTCGCTGGACAGGCCGACCTCAACCTTGGCACCCGAGGTCATCGACTTGGCGACGTCCTGGAGAATGCGGGCCTTAACCAGGGCGACCTCTTCGATCGAGGTGTCGGCGGGCTCCCAGTCGAGTTCACGCATGGCCAGGCGGTAGCGGTCGGTGGCCAGCAGCGTAATCGCCGGGCCGTTGATTTCGATGCGTACGCCCGTCAGCAGGGGCAGCGTGTCGTCGCGGGACGCTGCGATGGACACCTGGGAGACGGCCTGGGACAGCGTGGATGAGTCGATGGCACCGATGCCCTTGGGCTGGGCGGGCAACAGTGGGTACTCGTCCAACGGCATGACTGCCAGCGTGAAGTGCGAGGAGCCGCAGACCAGGTTCACCTTCTGGCCGTCCAGCTCGACGGAGACCGGCTTGGAGGGCAGCGACTTGGAGATGTCAGCCAGGAGACGGCCAGAGACCAGGACCTCGCCGGCCTCGTCGACTGTGGCGGGGATGTGCGAGTTCGCGGAGACCTCATAGTCGAAGGAGGACAGGGTCAGTTCGTCGCCCTCAGCTTTGATGCGCACGCCGGCCAGAATCGGGGAGGCCGGACGCACGGGGAGCGCGCGGGCGGTCCACGACACGGCTTCGGCCAGAACATCGCGGGCGACGGTGAACTTCATAGCTGCCTCCAAAACGCAAAACGGATTGATCACTACTTTACCCACAAGTGTGCCCACGTGGGGCGCGATTCTTGCTTGGCACTCGCGCTGGTCACGACGCGTCAGCGCTGATGTTGGGCGGAGACCTGTGAAAAAAATTTTCTCATTCGACTCTCCTTCCATCATAAGGGTTGTGAGTTCTGTGGATAACTCATTTTTTCGTTGAAAAATCTTGAAATTACATCAGTGTAATGACGTGGATGGATCTGTGCACTGCGCACGTGGACGTGTGGACGGCTGAAATTACAAGTTTTCGTCATTCACAGAGGGCCTCGTTTTCTCCACAGGGTTTGCTCGTTCATCCACGCGCTGTCCACATATCCTGTGAATGACGCGCGGGCGCCGACTTTCGTCAGCGCCCGCGCGGGTTTTATGCTTCCCTGGCCTTTTGCTTGATGCGATTTGTAAGCTCGGACACATGGTTGAAGGTTTCGCGTTTCTCCTTCATGAGCTTCGAAATCTTCTTGTTCGCGTGCATGACCGTCGTGTGATCGCGACCGAAGGCCTGACCGATCTTGGGCAGCGACAGATCGGTGAGTTCACGGCACAGATACATGGCGATCTGGCGGGCCTCGACGACGGTGTGGCTGCGCTCGGAGGACCCCATTTGCTCGATGGTCACGCCGAAGTAGACGGCGCACTGGCTCATGATGAGGCTGACCGTAATCTCGTTGTCGTCCGGGTTGGACACGAAATCCTTGAGCATCATCTGCGCCAGATTCAGGTCGATGCGCTCTTTGTAGAGGGACGCCCACGCGCCGATGCGCACGAGCGCGCCCTCCAGCTCACGAATGTTGGAGGAGATGCGCGAGGCAACGTATTCGAAGACCTCAGGGGTCACCTCAAAGCCCTCCGCGTCCGCTTTCTTATGCAGGATCGCGATGCGGGTTTCCAGGTCCGGCGGCTGAACGTCGACGAGCAAGCCCGAGGAGAAGCGCGAGCGCATGCGGTCCTCGAAACCCTTGAGCTGCGCGGGAGGCAGGTCGGAGGTCAGGACGATCTGCTTGTTCGCGCTGTGTAGCGCGTTGAAGGTATGGAAGAAGCCTTCGACCGTCTGCTCCTTGTTGCCGATGAACTGGATGTCGTCGATAAGGAGGATGTCGAGTTCGCGGTAGCGGCGGTGGAACGCCTCGACCTGCGAGTTATCCGTCTTATTGAGGCGAATCGCGTTGATGAACTCGTTCGTGAACTCTTCAGAGTTGACGTAGCGGACCTTCAGGTGCGGCATCATCGACAGCGCGTTGTGGCCGATGGCCTGCAGCAGGTGCGTCTTACCCAGCCCGGAGTCACCGTAGATAAAGAGAGGGTTGAAGGCGTTGCCCGGCGACTCTGATGCGGCCAACGCGGCGGCGTGCGCGAAACGATTCGACGGGCCGATAACGAAGGTATCGAAGGTGAACTTTGGGTTCAGGTGCGTGGGAACTGCGTCGGCGCGGGAGTCCGCCACGGCGGGGAACGCTGTTCCTTCTTTTTCTTCTCGTGGTACGAGGCCGGGGTGGGGGTCGGAGGAACCGGCGCGGGAGCGGGGGGTTCTTCTTCCTCCTCCTCTTCCTTCGTTTCCACGAGTTCCAGGGACGGATCGACCGTGATGGCGATGCGTACGGGGCGTCCGAGGTTCACGGACAGGGGCGGTCGTCAGCTTGTTTTGCGCCTTATCTTCGATCCACTGCTTCGTGAAGCCGTTAGGGACGGCCAGGAGGATCGTCCCTTCGATATCGCCGAGCGGGCGCGCGGAGCTCAGCATCGACGTCGCAACGGGACCCAGTTCATCGGTGGGAACTGCGTCGAGGGCGACAGCCCACGCGCGTGTGAGGGAATCCGGCTCCACGACTATCTCCGAACAGAATATACGGTGAATTCAGTCACGACTTAAGGGTGATGTACGTGACCTTATGACATGTTCAAAGTGTAGTCCGCACACAGGCTTATGCACAGGTTGGGGATGGAGCTGTGGAGAACTATCACAGAATCACATGTATGTAGTTACAACTTTGGGGGGGCGCAGAGTGGCGCGGAAAGCAAATTGACACACAGCTTGTGGATAACTGTCATCATCCACCGCTGTGGAAGACTTCGTTCCACAGCGATTTCCACAGCTGTGGAAACTGTGTGTGACGCGGTGTGTAATTCCGCCCCGTTGACTCACCGCCCACATCCGCTTAATCTTGGAAATTGTTTGCGCCCATTTCGGGCGTGTGTCCCCGCTATCGTGCCCTGATCGGGCCGGTAGCCCAACCGATCAACGAGTGGGAGACCACTCCCCGCCGAGGAGAATTGCCGTGACCACCAAGCGGACCTTCCAGCCCAACAACCGTCGTCGTTCGAAGACGCACGGCTTCCGTCTGCGCATGTCGACCCGCGCTAAAGCCGCGCCATTCTGGCTGCCCGCCGTCGCAAGGGCCGCGCCAAGCTGTCCGCCTGAGACACCCCGGTGCTGCCGCGCGCTGCCGCATGGTTGACCCAGCGGATTTCACCGCCGCGATCCGACACGGAGCGCGCGCAGGAGATCCACTGGTTGTCGTCCACGTCCGAGCCGACGAGGAGCGCAACAGCCGCCTCGTCGGTTTCGTCGTACCCAAGCGCGAAATCAAGCGCGCCAATGGACGCAATCGTGTCAAGCGGCAGCTGCGCCACCTCATGCGCGAACGCGTCGCCGACCTGCCCGAAGGGACCAGGCTCGTTGTGAGGGCATCCTCCAAGGCCCTCGGCGTGCCCTCCAAGGAACTCGGTACCCATCTTGATCGCGTGATGGAGCGAGCGTGGCGCAAATGGAACGCGCGATCACAGTCGTGAGGCGAGTGCTTGTCGCACTCGCCTCCGCGCCCATCATCGCCTACCAGCGATACATTTCCCCGGCCTTTGGCCCCCGGTGCCGCTACGCGCCCAGCTGCTCCGCCTACGCGCTGCAAGCAATCCGCGTTCACGGCCCCATCAAGGGACTGATCCTCGGGGCCTGGCGCCTGCTGCGGTGCAACCCGTGGAGTCATGGGGGAGTGGACCACGTGCCCGCGCGTGGGCGCTGGAAGCCAGAGGCCTGGGTCCCACCCGATGACTGGGCAGGCCACGACAACTGGGAACGGCCCGCCCCCATGGGACTGGACCCGGAACATGACTTGACCGAGTAACCGGCCACGGCCTCGGGAATGTAAGGAACAACGAAACAGCGGCGCTCAGGCGCCACGGCGAAAGCGAAAACTATGTTCGACGCAATTCTCCACCCCTTCGCGTGGGCCATCTCGTGGCTGTGGGTGTGGATCCACGACTTCCTGGTGCTCGTTGGAATGTCCTCCGGCTCCGGTATCGCGTGGGTCCTGTCCATCGTGCTGCTCACCATCCTGGTGCGCATCGCCATCATCCCGCTGTTCCTCAAGCAGATCCGATCCTCGCGCGCCATGCAGGCCATCCAGCCCGAGATGCGCAAGATTCAGGACAAGTACAAGGGCAAGAAGGACCAGGTCAGCCGTCAGAAGATGATGGAAGAGACCCAAGCCCTCCAGCGCAAGCACAAGGTCTCGCCCTTCGCCTCCTGCCTGCCGATGCTCGTCCAGATGCCCGTTCTGTTCGGCATGTACCGCGCGATCATCGCCGTCTCCTCCATCTCCGCTGGCACCTACATGTACCGAGGCGAGGCTGCTGACCACCTCGGCCCGCTCACTGAGTCCGTGTCCACCGAGATCGTGAACTCGACCGTCTTCGGTGCTCCGCTGTCGCGCACCCTGCGCGAATCCACGGGGGATCCGCTCATCGTCGGCGTCTTCGTCACCGCGATTGTCCTCATGGTTGCCCTGCAGTTCTTCTCGATGCGCCTGTCCTTCCAGCGCAACATGCCCGACCTGGGCAACAACCCGATGGCTCAGTCGCAGCGCTCCATGATGTACGTGATGCCGCTGATGTTCATCTTCTCCGGCGTCTTCTTCCAGATGGGCGTCGTCATCTACACGGTGACGGCCTCCTTCTGGGCCCTCGGCCAGTCCTTCTGGACCGTCAAGGTCATGCCGACCCCCGGCTCCCCGGCCTACGCCGACCTGCTCTCCTCGCGCGAGTCCGCCTACCAGGAATGGGCCAAGCCCTTCTTCCAGAACTATGACCGTGAGCGTGCCGCCCTGGGCACCGCGTCCACTGACTCGCGTGTCGACGAACTCAACGAGCGCACGCTCGCCGAGGTGCGCTCCAAGGCCAAGAAACAGCACGTCGCTTCCGACTTCCCGGCCTCCATGACCACCGGCGAAATCATCACCGTCTACCGCAACCTCGCCTTCCAGAAGTGGACGACCCTGCCCGACGAGCAGTGGATGCACGGCCTGACCCTCGCCGTCGAAAAGCGCCTCGCTAAGCAGGAAGCTTCCGCCCAGCGTGCCGAGCTCCAGAAGCAGGTCCGCGAACGCCGTACCCTCGAGCGGGAGGCCGCCCAGGCCTCGTCCGAGTCGACGCCTGCTGAGGCTACGAAGGACAGCACAAACGGCTCCCTGAGCGCCGAGGAGATTGAGCGCCGCCGCGTTGAGCGCCGCAAGGCCCGCCGCCGCTCTGGCAAAGAAGCGCTGATTGACAATTCACGGTCCCGGAACCCGAGCGGGTACCCTGGATCCCAGCAAGACCCCATTCCCCACCACGGAGGACCCGTCATGAGTGACGACAACGCAGGCAAGCTCACCCGCCTCGAAGAAGAAGGCGAACTCGCCGCCGACTACTTGGAAGAACTGCTCGACATCGCTGACCTTGACGGTGACATCGAGATCGACGTCGAGAACGGCCGCGCATCCGTCGAGATCGTCGCCGACGATCCCGAGGCTCTCGAGCGCCTCGTCGGCGAGGATGGCGAGGTCCTGGACGCGCTCCAGGAACTGACCCGCCTGGCCGTCCAGACCGAGACTGGCGAGCGCTCTCGCCTCATGCTCGACATTGCCGGCTTCCGCGCCGAGCGCAAGGAAGAGCTGCAGGACATCACGCGCGAGGCCATCGCCCGCGTGCGCTCCACCGGTGAGGCCGTCAAGCTCGACGCCATGAACCCCTTCGAGCGCAAGGTCTGCCATGACGTCGTCGCCGAGGAGGGCCTGACCTCCGAATCCGAGGGCGTCGAGCCCCATCGCCGCGTCGTCATCCTGCCCGAGGAATCCGACGGTGGTGAGAACCCGAACGGGACGGGAAGGGGTCGCCAGGTGGGCGACCCCTTCGTCCCAGAAGAACCCACGCAGGCAGTCCGTGACTTCTTCGGCCCCGCCTTTTCCGACGTCGCGGAATACGCGCGCATGCTCGAGGAGGAGGGCGAGCTGCGCGGCCTGCTCGGTCCGCGCGACATGGAACGTATCTGGTCGCGTCACATCGTCAACTCCGCCGCCGTCCTCGACTTCATGCCCCGCAAGGAGGGGCGCGAGGTCCTGGACGTCGGCTCCGGCTCCGGTTTGCCTGGCATTGTGATCGCCGCGTGTCGTCCTGACCTGCACATTCACCTCGCGGAGCCCATGGCGCGCCGCGTCGAGTGGCTTGAAGAGGTCGTCGAGGGCCTGGGCCTGGATAACGTGACCGTGCATCAGGCGCGTGCCGAGGAGCTGCGAGGCAAGGGCAAGGCCGACGTGGTCACTGCCCGCGCCGTGGCGAACATGAGCAAGCTCGTGCGCATGACCTCCAAGCTCATCGCGCCGGGTGGTTCGCTCGTAGCGCTCAAGGGTCGTCGCGCTCCGATTGAGGTGGACGAGGCCTCGGCTGAGCTACGCCGTCACCACCTGCGTGCCGAGATACACGAGGTTCCCTCGATCATGGAGGAAGAGTCGACGTACGTGGTGGTCTGCACCCGTATCAAGTAGGTTTTGCGAAAGTGATGGCCACCACATTATGATATGGTGGCCATCACTTTATTGTGGGTGGGCTTTTCTTCGATACGTTTTTGTGGTGCCGTTGTGTCGTTTCGGTGCTTGTGTGATCGGCCCTCGCGACCAGGAGAATCGATCCTACAGAACAATTATTTTCGGTGTGTGATCCAATGTGTCGTGATTCCTGTGTGTATTCATGCATCGCGGGCTTTCGATGCTGTTAGTGTCGGCGGTGGCCCGTAGACTAGAGGCAGTAGCTAGGAAGGTGTCACGTGACAGCAGAAAACACCCCTCTGTCCTCTCAGATCGAACGCAACATCGCTGATTTGCGTATGCTCGCAAACGCCGAGTATCGCAAGCCCGCGTCCACGCGCATCATTGCAATCGCCAACCAGAAGGGCGGCGTCGGTAAGACGACCTCGGCCGTTAATCTGGCTGCTGGCCTGGCAATGGGTGGTCTGTCGGTGCTTGTTATCGATGCAGACGCGCAGGGCAACGCCTCCAGCGCGCTCGGCGTCGCGCACCCCGTGGGCACACCATCGACGTACGACGTGATGATCGGGGGAGCAGAGCTGGAGGATGTTGTCCAGCCGTGTCCCGATGTCGAGGGTATCCTCGTGTGCCCGGCGACAATCGACCTGTCGGGTGCCGAGATTGAACTGGTTGACGTGCCCGGGCGTGAGAGTCGCCTGAAGGCTGCGCTCAGTCGGTACGTGGCGACGCATCATGAGATCGACATTATCCTCATTGATTGCCCACCCTCGCTCGGCCTCGTGACGCTGAACGTCATGGTGGCTGCCGACGAGTTCTGATCCCCATTC
>BNJV01003080.1_pt1 | contig 11399 bp, 13 predicted proteins | sample 8540591 | NCBI WGS metagenome assembly BNJV01 (sample SAMD00202457, study PRJDB9452) | human saliva metagenome | host: Homo sapiens
TATAATCTATTATCTAATATCTTATATATTTTTTTCTGTGTCCTACTCCCAAGCCTTGAATTATAAATGTATTATTAATAAACTTCGCTACAATTCTATAATCACTTACCCTAAATCTATATAATCCCGCCATATTCCCACTTAATTCTTTACCATAGGCTTTTGGATTTTCACTATTTTCAAGTTTGTTTTTGATATATTTTAAAATGAGTTTTACTGCAGAACCATCTAATTTTTTTAAATCTGCTTTAAAATCATTGGTAGGTATAAATTTATAGCTCATCATAATCAATTCCAAACTCTGAAGCTAGTTCTTTCATTGTTCCACAAGGTTTATTGTTAGGGTCAAGCATTCTAGTTACACCTAAATTATAATCTTCTGAATCTTCAAGTTTTTCTAAATACTCAACGAATAATGTAAATAAATCTGTTATATTTGTATTCTTATCTTTTTGCATAATTATTTAAAAAAATTTTTTGTTCATCTGTTAAATTTATTGAAAATGTTGTCAATTTTACCACTCCTTTTTTGATAATTGTTTGTAATCATTCCGCTTGTTTTCAAGCAACTTGTTATTTTTTCATCTCTTTTAAGTACATATCAAAAATAAAATTAGTTATAGTTGCGATACTTTCTCCAATTTCGATACTATGAAGTTTCATCTTATTGTAAATTTCTTCATTCATTCTTATGCTTACTGACTTATTATTACTTAGTTTTCTGTAATGATCTGGGATTGTACTATGGTCTACTAATACTCCACTTTTCTCATTCTCTATCAGTTTTTCAAGTATTCCTATATTTTCCAAAGTAAAAAGTTTTTCCAATCTTGTAACTGGAATGTTCTTAAAAACTGCTATTTCTCTACTTGCTTGATTGCTTACAGAAAGATTACTTTCAATTTCTTCTGCTTCTGTGTTAGTTGGTTGTATTCTTTCTGATTGATTTAAAGCATTTTCTAGGCTTTCTTTGTGCAGATCTATATAATTCATAACTGCCTTTTTAATTCCTACCTTTTTGAATACTTCTTTTTCTCCGTTGACAAAAATAAGAGTATAAGTATCTTTATCTTTATCTTGATTTTGATAAGAATTTTCCTTATCAATATATTGTAAAAAGTCTCTACTTAGTCCAAAAGTGCTATTTAACATATTTTCCCCACTCCTTTTTACTTCTTCTAGTATTTATATTATACCATAAAAAAATTAAAAAAAGAAAATAAAAAAATGATTGAAAGATTACAAAATGATTTCAAGCAACTTGTTTTATAAAATGCTTGAAAATAAAAAGAAAAAAATTACTTTGATTAATTAATATAATTCGGCTTCTTTTTGAAGTTATCTAATCGTTGAAAATTATAAAAATTAAAAATTTGATTATTTTTAATTTGAAAAAAATAATATATATTCTATTGATTATATTATAAAACATCAAAAATAATACTTTAAATACATTTTTATACTATATTAATACTATAAAATACATTATATTGTATAAATTTAGTATTGTAAAATATTCTTTAATATCAATATAAAAATACAATAACAACAGCTCTAACAATAATTAAAAAAATGTATAATATATGTACTAAAATTGTATAAATAAGTATAATTGATTATTAGTATATCAAAATAATAAAATATAAAAGAATAATAATTATACTACAAATTCATTAAAAAAATCACATCTAAAAATCTTGAAAATTGGTAGGAAGTAACGGATAATATAGAACTTCCAAGCATACAATACACACACATTTTTTTTTCTTTTTTTTTGGTTGCCTCTGTGGAGTTACAAAAAAAAAGAAGTCAAGAGCTTTAGTTTTTTTTGCTTGTCAAAAAAAATGCGTAGCACCCTTTACTTCTGATTTTTTTTGTGTTAAACTCCACAAGCAAAAAAAAAGAAAGACACAAACTGTCTTTCTTCTCTTATAATTTATAATTTGATAATACTGTATATACTTAGTATAATTCCAGCTCCAGCTCCTAAAAAACCTATTACAAAAATGTATATGTAATCTATTGCTTCAGCTCCTAAAAATTTATAGAAAGCTCCTAAAATGCTAATTAGTACTATAAAAAAACAAATATTTATAAGATGTTTATAAATTTCTTTACTGGAAGAAATTGTATTTTTTTCTTAAAGTTTTCTATTGTAATATTTAGGGTTTTGTACTTCTTCTTTAAAAGTGCTGTCGGCTGTATTTAAAGCCTTATCTAATTTAATTTTTAACTCTTTTATATTACTTGTAGCATTGCTTAAATCAGAACTTATATTACTAATCCTATTAACTATAACAAATAAATCCTCTGTCGTTGCTTTATCTTCTTTGTTGGGTTCTACAACTTTTTTAATGCTCATAATCATATCCTTTCTCTTTCTTAATATCTTCTACTTTATTTGTGCTTTTTTCTAATTCTTCTTTGTCTTTTTCTTGTTGCTCTTTTAATAATTTTTCTTTTTCTTTAATAGTAGCCTCTATTGCTTCCTCTATTACAGATTTTCTAGGTTTTGGCTTAACTGTTACAACCTTTTCTTCTTCTTTCTTCTTAACTTCTTCTTTTTCTTCCTCTCTATCTTCTTCTTCTCCTGAAGAAGAATCCCAATACCAAGTTTCTCTAGGTCTTTCTAATTCTAATCTATATTCGTTAAGTTCTTTATCTTCCAGAACCTTATCTTTTGTATAATCTATAAATTCTTTTTTTATATAAGAATAGATATTATCTAATGCAGTTCCTAAGCCAGAATCTTTATCCCAGCTACCTAACATATTATTTATATTATTTTCTAGTTCTTTTTTCTTCTTAAATGCTGGAAGCTCCTCAAAAAATTCTTTTATTTTTTCTTGCGATTTTTCCATATTTTTAGATATATCTTTTTGCAACTCTTTTAATTCTTTTAGACTAGCTTTTTCTATTTGGCTTGTACTAGGTAATTCTTTGTAAAATTGATCCTTAAAAATTTCTATACTAGCATTATTTTTAACTAATTTGGAATCTTGAAGCTCCTCTATGGTGTAATCTTCTGTTAAGTTCTTAAATGTATTTTTTTAAATAAGTTGCTGTTGCTTTATTTACAGAAGCTTCTTTTTACATTTTTTTAGTTATTTCTTCTAACATAAAATCTTTTACTTTATTAAAAAAATATCCATTCTGCTCTTTATATTTAATGATAAAATGTTCTTTTTCTCTTTCTGTTTTTTTCCAAACTCAATCGGTTTAAAATACTTTTTTTAATTCTTCATCTATGCTTTTTGTTATAATCTTCTATACTTTTTACTAATTCTTTATTTAACTTTAGCTCCAGTTCTCTGACTGGATCTTTTTTTCTCTTATATTGCCAAAATTAAATTCTTTTTCTAGTTCTTTTTCTTTTGCTTAATTCTAGTTCTTTATTTGCTAAAATTTCTAATGATAAATCGTAGTCGAAAATATTTTTTTCCTTAGCATTTTTTTAAATTGACTATCCAAAATTCCAGCGATTTTTATATAGACTTACAACCTTTTTTTATTATCTCCAGCAAAATTATTTTCCTTACTGAAGAAAATTTGTTTTTTGGAAGCTTCCACTTTTGTATATATACCTTGTTTTTCTAATACCTCTTTAAAGTTATTTAGATTGGTTGTATCATCTTTTAATATGCTGTCCCATTTATCTATAACATTGGATATAAAACCTTTCTCAAAACTCTTGTACAGACTTTTATTATATAGGTTAATACTTCTTTCGCCTTTTTCAATCCTTTTGTAACCAAAAAAAAAGCTATATCATCTGAAGATTTTTTTAAATCTTCTAGTGGTCTTTCGTTGTTTTTTAGTTCTCCTTTTTCGTATCTTTCTTTATACTGCTTTCTTTTAAGGTCGCTTTCGGATAGCTCCACATACTTTATTCCGTTTTCAAAGCTGACATTATCCATAATGAAGTGTGTATGAATATGATCTTTATCGCTATGAGTAGCAACATAACATTTGAAGCCTCTAGCTAAAAAATTTTCTTCTGCAAATTTAACTGCTATTTCGTGAGCTTTTTCTGCTGTTATATTATCTTGAGGATTGTAACTTTGGATATAGTGTTTATACATTTTACCATTAACTTTATTGTAAACTCTTTTGTTATACATTATTTCCGCAAATGCTTTATCTACATTTGCATCTAATCCTACTCCACTTGTTAAAACTTTGTCTGTCTTTTTGTCTTTCCTGCTTACATAATTTAAAACAGCTTTTAAACTTCCTACACTCTTTCCTACTTCTCCTACACTTTTTAATATTGGCATCATTATTCCCCCTTTTTTAATAATTTCTGATAATCTTCTAGTAATATTTTTACATCTGAATGTGCTATATAAAAATCTTTCATTAATGTACTTATATTTGTATCTTTAACAATTCCTAAAATATCGTATTTAATTAATTGATTAATTAGTCCTCCTAGCTTATTTGTAGCTGTTACTAATTCAGCTGTTTTTAGTTGTTAATTCTACTAGATTTAAAAAACTATTTTTAACCTCTAATTTCTCTCCTTTTTTTCTTCTCTTATAATTCCTTTTAAATCCTTAATTAAAAGTTGTCTTATATAATCTGCTTTTGTGGTTTGCTCCAGTTCTAACTTTTTATCTAAAATTTTAACAATTTTATAAGGCACTCTAAACTCAATTCGATATAATGCTTCCTCTAAATTTTCCTTAATAATTTCAGAATTTGTAGCCATTTTTAATCAACTCCAATTTAATATAGTCTATCTCTTGGCGGATAGCTTTTTTAATAGTTAAGGCTGTACCCTTAAATATTAAAAAACTATTCGCAAATAGCGAGGTGTGGGGGTGCTAAAACTCCCACTCTTGTTGGAATAATAATAAATGCACTGCATTTTTATTATGTAAACAAGATAAAGGGGTTAAGGGGATTATCCCCTTGCAATGCGGGTCGTAGGCGGTTTACCGACAAGACTGGTAGCAGTGCCTATTATTCTCAAAATAGAAAAAATTTTTATATGAATATAATATTTTCTTAAAAATATTATAGCATAAAAATTGTTGGTATTGAAGAGAATAATAGCATTTTTTTATTGACTTTGCCTCATTATTAGTATACAATATTTGTATATTAATAATGAAGCAAGGAGGAAAATAAAAAAATGGCTAATACTAAAAACAAAAACGAATTAGAATTACTGCTAGAAAGCATTAAAAAAAGTGTTAATAATAAGGCAACTTTGACAGATAAGGATATAACAAAAAAATAAATGATGTACTAGAAATTAATAAGATTAGAAAAAAATAACAGAAAAAAAGTTGAAAAAAATTAGTAATTTTAAATACATTGAAACTTCAAAAATTTTTAGAATTTTTTTAAAGGAAGTAGAACAAAAAAAATAAAAAAATGATTTTTGAAGAACTTGAACTTGAAGAAAAATTTTTTTAGCTGAAGAAAATAAAAAAAATAAGAGAAAAAAATAAAAAAATGCAGAAAAAAATAGAAAATGAAATAAAAAGATGAAGAAGCTGAAGAAAAATGAAGCCGTATAAGAGCTTTTTAAGGTGCTTCAAAAATTAAAAAGAGGTATTATTATATACCCCTTTTTTTTATGCTATAATTCTTTTAAATTATTATCTATAATATATAAATTATTTTCTAATTGATTTCTATTAATTTGAAATTCTTCATTAATATCTTTACCATTTTTTAGTATCATCTTAGAAAAAAATTTTTTTATAGACATTTATATAATCGTTTTTTTAACAATTCTGCTAAATTATCTTTTCCTTTTTTTCTCCTACTACATCCACATCAAATAATGTAATTATATTTAATTTTTTTCCCACTCTTTAAAAATACTTCTTTAGCAATATTTTTTAATCTCTCTGCGATTAGATTATGATTGCTTCCAGCTCCACCAGTTGCAAAACATAAGCATTGATTTTTAAATAGAATTCTCACTGTTAATGTATCAAATGTTCCCTCGCATATATAGATATTGAAGAAGTTATTTTTTATAATTCTATCCACCGTTACCATTTCTAATAAATAGCAATAATGTTCTGTTTTTTTCTAAACTTTTTTTGAGTTCATATATCTAAAAAGTTTACCCTTTTTATTGTAATATTCTTTAATTAATCTTCGTATAAAACTGTAATTTGAACAAGGAAAAAAATAAAATTTTGATAATTCTTTCCAGTATCTTCATTTGTCCAATCTTCCAAACCTAAATATCCATACATATATTTAAAATCATCTTGGTTAAAACCTCTTTTATAAAGATAAGAAGTTATTTCCTCATTCTTCTCAATGAGCCTTATTTTTAAATTACCATACCACATATTTATGTACTTTATATAATCTGTAATCGGCTTTTCTTTTTTATCTTTTCTCCTAACCTTTTTAACTCTTGAATACTCTTTATTAGTATCTATTATATTAGGTCTTTTTTGAAATTCCTTTGATAATAGGTACTCAACTATCGCACCAGGTTTATAATTTTTTAAATTTGGATCAACTGCCTTAACAATATCCAATACATCCCCCGTGAAGTTACAACTGAAGCATTTGCATTTTAAATAACCTCTCTCAACTCCCTCTTTACTTGTCTTACTATAAAAAAAGTTTAATTTTTCTGCTCCACATACAAAACATTCATCATCTTCAATATCTGTTTGTATGCCATATTTGGCTAATATTTCTTCATCTTGCTTATGAAGCTCTATCAGTTTTTGATTGAAACTATTATATTTAACACCTATAAAAGCCATTTATATCACTTCCTTTTATTGTCCGTGGGAAAGAATGATTGTTGTTTATTCTCCCCCTTTTTTGACATATCTTATATATTATTAAAACGGAAATTCTTCTTGTCCATCAATTACTTCTTCTATTTGACTTTTTTTAGTTAAATCTGCAACGGGAAAAATCTTTTTATAGCTAGTTTCTTCAATCTCCTTAAAAGAAATTTTTAAGGAAGCATACTTATCGCTTCTGTTCATTTGAATTAAATTTTTATTGTTTGCGATCATCTCTTCCACTTCTTTAAAACTTTTTAGCTTCAATCCAAATATCCAAGTAGTCCTTCTAGGTAATATAAATTCTTTAATTTCAATTTCTCCAGTTTCTTTACCATAACTTTTTAAATTTTCAACTGTACTTATTTTCACATCTTTTTGTTTCTGATTTAAAAAAATCTTACATCAAATCCAAACAATTTTTTTGTTTACCATATCTAATTGTTCTTTTAATGCTTTAGCCGTTCCAATACTAGAAACTTCCAATAGTTCAATTATTTTTAATAATGCTGTGCTTGAAATAAAAGTATTAGGATCTGGCTCAAAGAAATATTGATATAGTTCAAGATATGGACTTTGTAATTTTCCAAATTCTGCAACTTCATCTATAAATAATTCTTCATACTTTTTCTTAAATGTTCTTCTGCCTTTGCTATATTCTCCCAGATGAAAACAGTATAAACCTTGTATTAATAAATCTGTTAAATTCTCATATTTTTCGTATGCTAAATATTGTAGAAGCTGATCTCCTCTTGTTAAATCTTTTTCTTCTATTTGCTTATAATAATCTTTATATTGATTTATTTCTTCTTCCGAAAATTCTAATTTTTCTTCTCTAAAGTAATGGTTAATAATTCTTTGGTCTGCTCCTCCATCAATTTTCATCCTAAAGGGTTGTTCCCCTAATCCTATTATTTTTCCAAAAGGCTTCATAGTTATAGGGTCTTTTCCTTTTTGCTCTAAGGTTAATTCTTCTTTGGCGACCATTTGTTTAAATGTAGCATTATCTTCAACGAACTTTTCCTTTGTTTCATTTGTAAAAATATAAGGATATTGAAACCAATTAGGATTTGTAAATCTTTCTCCAATCATTCTCTGCAAATCAACTATTTTAGTACATTCATTCATATTTGAAAAACCTACTAAATGCTTCATAAGTGATGATTTTCCACTAGAATTTTTCCCTATAAAAAATATTGTGTGATGACTTTCGTTTTCTGTGTAAAAGAAATCGAATAACAGTGCTTTAAAATAATCTTCTTTTTCTTTTGTATTTAGATTTACTTTTTCTTTTAGAAATTTAAAAAGTCTATTTTCTCCATCCAATTTTACTGGATCATAATTTGTATTAAAAATAAATTTCTGTTAGAAAATTAGGGTCTTTTTCTTCTTTAAATTTTATTTTTCCAGTTACTGCATTTAAAAATAAAGTACCATTTTTAAAAGCTATGGGAAGATAACCTTTTTCAAATGATGTATTCCAATGATTACCTAATTTTTTTAAGTACCTTATTCATTTCGTGGACTACACTAACAAATAGGATCTTATTGTCAGATGACCTAGTATCTTTATTTAATGCGAATTTACAACAATTTATAATATCTTTTGTTTCTTCATCACTAAAAAATTGGTCTATACTATCTTTTTATAAAATTATCTGCAATCTTCCATATACCTAACTTTTTCATCATAATATTTTTATAAAGCCTTTATCACTTTCGTATGGATTATCAAAACTTGCATAATCTTTATAAAAAAATTTTTCCTACCATTTTGGCATTTAAAAATATACTGCACTATAATTCTAACTGGTAAGGCTTCATATTTGATTTTTTTCTTTTTCATTGTAAGTTTTTATATTTAAAAATCTTCCTCTAAATTTTTCCACTTTAGGATATGGTTTAATTATTATTTTTATTATTCATATTTTTTTATTCTCCTTTACCTAGGATATAAAAAAAATATAATTTTCTATAAAAGAAAACTAATTAAATAAAATTGAAATTTGATAAATAAAAAAATTTGAAGTAATTTGAAGAAATGTGAAGTAATGTGCTATATATATAGTTAAATTTCTTTGACATATACTTATTTTTAATGGTATAATACAAACACTAAAACTAAGAAAAGAAATTTTTTTAAAAGTTGGTTATGGAGATCGTTATTATCAATTTCTTTTATCATCAAAATCACTATTGCCAGTAGTGATTTTTTTCTTTTATTTATATATTTTTTTAATGTCCTATTTTTTTATATTGATAAAAAAATTAGGTAGGTCTTTTTCTCCTAGTTCTTCAGTTAGGAAACGAAATAAATAATTCCTAGCTGTAGTATATGTTACCCTTAAAGTTTTAGCTAATTCAGATATTTCAACTTTTTTTCATCATTTACATACATTTTTTTAGCAATAATTCTTTTGCTTTTTGGATAACCACTTTTTTTCTGCCACCTAGCGAATAAATATAAAATTCATTTCTTTTTATTTTTCAGCATCTAGCATAAAAATAACCCCCTTTCTTTTTTTATTCTGAAGATATTTTTAACATATAAAAATAAAATTTACCATCTTTTTATAAAAAGCCTCTAGTATTCAAGTTTTTTTGAAAAAGTAATTTAAAAAAATAGAATTTTTTTATCCTTGTTAGTAGTCCGTGGAAAAAAAGATGAAAGTAGTTGAAGAGCATTTTTTTGACGGACTTTATTTTTTAAAAAAATAAAATTTTGTTTTAATTTCTTATATTTTTTTATATACTTTACAGTCCATATATCAGTCCATAGAGCAGTCCATAAAAAAACTATATAAATCAATAATTTTTTTAAAAAAATCTTAATTTTGAACAGTCCATTGAGCAGTCCATTAAAAAAAAATATATATACCAATTATTTTTTTTAATTATGGACTGCATGGACTACTAAATATTACCCTATATATATATGGAAAACTATTAAATTTAATATTTTTATATATAAAAGAATTTTTAGACTTTTTACAGTCCCAGCAGTCCATACCTATAAAAAAAAGTATTGATATTAAATAAAAAGAGTATGGACTGCTATATGGACTGTTCGATTTTCAATAGTCCATAAATTTTAAAAAAGTATTGGTAATAAAAATAAAAATGTATGGACTGTTAGAAATTAAAAATAATACGTTTTTTTAAAAACACAAATTAAAAAAATAAAAGATAAATGTTTAAAAAATAAAAAAATAAGTTTATAGAGAAGCTAAATAAAAAGTCCGTAACAAACAACATACCTACTTCATCTTTTTCCACGGACTGCTAATGGTACTTAAATAAAATGATAGGATAGCCGAATTTTTAATTTTATAGTGTATAGGCTTATTATTTTATCTTTAAATATTAAAGATTAAAAAAAGGCTATATAAAGCCTTTAAAATTTTAATCTTTGGTGATATAATAGTTGTGTGGTAGTTATTAGGATTAAAAATGAAAAAGGCTTCTGTTCTCCCCTCAGTGAAAGATGAAGCCTTTTTTGTTTTATAAATTGATTTCTTTATTTAGGTACTCTTTTTTTAACTTGTATAAGGTAGGTCTTGAGATGTCTAAGGCTTTTAAAACTTGATTGGTCGTTAGTTCTGTTGTCTTATCTATCCATTTCTTTAAAAGCTCTATATCTTCCTTTCTGAAGCTATGACTAGCTTTCTTTCTTCCTACTACTTCTCCAGTTTTATTACTTATTAGCTTTCCAGTATCTGTTTTCTTCATACTGTTATATGCTTGTCGTTGTCGCTCTAACATTGTTTTTCTCTCTATATCTGCTAACATAGTATAAATACTAAGCATTACAGTTTTTAATATTGGATTAGTAGAATTTAATTCGGGTTGCTCCAAGCTAATTAATGTTACTCCCCTAGTATCTACTATTAAATTATAATTTTCTAGGATTAGCTTCATATCTCTACCAAGTCGGTCTAAACTTGTTATAACTAATGTATCTCCAGCTTTTATAACCTTGTTTATTAGCTTTTGGTACTGTGGTCTATTAAAATCTTTACCACTTCCTATATCAGAATAAATATTTTCTGCTAATATTCCATACTCTAGTAATGCTTTTTCTTGTCTTGTATGGTCTTGTAAATTTGTTGATACTCTTATATATCCATATTCCAATTTGTTAAAAAAACCCCCTTTCATCTAATATAATTTTTTAACACTTGAAAAGTGTCATTTCTTCAATATCTGCAATTTTATAATTTTTAGTAAATTATATATCCCTTTTATTTATATACTAATTTAAAACATAAGTTAAATTATTCTATATTTTCCAAGCCTTTTTATACTATCTATAATTTTTGATTAAATCTGTTTTTATGTATTCTGTTTGGCTCTATTCCTAACTTGAAGCATATAGAATTTAATAAATCTTCTGTAATGCTCTTACTATTTGCAACTAATAAAAATTCTTCCGACAGTTATAAAACCAAAGTCCCGATTTACTAGCTTTTCTAAATTTCTCAATATCTTAGCTTTTTCCATATTCTCCCCTTTAAAATGCTTGAATGCTTGATGATTGATTACAAACATTTATAAAAAAAGTGCTTGTAAATCAAGCATAAATTAAAATTATAATCTATTATCTAATATCTTATATATTTTTTT
>BNJV01002847.1_pt1 | contig 11379 bp, 13 predicted proteins | sample 8540591 | NCBI WGS metagenome assembly BNJV01 (sample SAMD00202457, study PRJDB9452) | human saliva metagenome | host: Homo sapiens
GAAAGCTTGATTTCACTGGCCTTTCAGAGGTTCTTTCTGTTTATTACTTTTTAAAATAGTTGTTATATAGATTTTTTTATCAACTTGATTAGGATTTTTTTATTAAGCCTCTTTCATGGCAAAATATGCCCGGACTTTGGGTGCCACTTGTGTGCCGAAGAGTTCAATAGCTCTCAGAACCTGGTCATGAGGCATGGAACCAAGCGGTAGATGGAGCATGAAACGGTCCAAACCTAAGTCTTCAATCATGCGAATCAATTTTTCTGCCACCTGATCTGGATTTCCAACAAACATGGCGCCATTTGGCCCTACTTGCTCCAAATATTGCTCATAACGCAATTCCTGCCAGTGGGGACGGTCTTTGGAAATAGCATCCACTACTTGCTTGGTCGGATGGAAATAATCTTTCACCGCCTGCTCGCCATCCTCCGCAATCCACCCCCAAGAATGGGCTCCGACCTTTAGTTCATGACTGGTATGGCCCGCTTCGCTCCCAATCTCACGATAAGCCTGAATCAACTTTTTAAAATAACGAGGGTTACCACCAATAATGGCGTAGACAATCGGTAGGCCTGCCTGAGCAATCTTCACTGTTGATTCGACATGACCACCTGTCGCTATCCACAAGGGCAATTTGTCCTGAACTGGACGAGGATAAACTTCTCTTTCAGAGATTGTTTGAGTCAATCGACCTTGCCAGTCTATCTTAGTCTTTTCATTGACCAACTGGAGCAAGTCTAATTTCTCATCAAGGAGAGTTTCGTAGTCCTTTAAATCACAACCAAACAGGGGAAAAGATTCCGTGAAAGATCCCCTTCCTGCCATAATCTCTGCACGTCCATTTGACAAAGCATCGATAGTGGCATACTGTTGAAACAAACGGATTGGATCCATACTTGAGAGAATGCTGACCGCACTGGTCAAACGAATCTTCTTGGTATTAACCGCACCAGCTGCAAGGACAAGCTCTGGCGCAGATACCGCAAAATCCGCTCGATGGTGCTCACCAATCCCATAAACATCCAAACCAACCTTGTCAGCAAGCTCCATCTCTGCCACCAACTGACGAATGCGTTCAGCATGACTGTAAGCCTGCCCAGTCGCCTCAAGCGCCGTTGTTTCCCCAAATGTTGAAATTCCCAATTCTACCATCCTGTTTCCTCGTTATATTATTTAGTTTTCAGGACATTTTATCACTAATTAGTTTTACCTTCAATAAATTTGCTCATTAGAAAAAGCCTAGATCAACTAGACTTTCTTAGTTTATTCTACCTGTAGTTTATTGTCTTTCAAAGTCAACTTCGAGTTTTCTGTCAATTCTGTTTGTTCAAAAGTGTAAATCGTCTCACCCTTTGTATCAATCATATACCAGGCTTGGTCTTTACGGACAACCAAGGCAAGCTCCGTACTATTTGTATCCTCGTTTTTGACAGACAAAGGAAAGGCCTTGTCCACACCTTCCAGAGCTACTTTCTCACCTGTTTTTAATTCTACTAGGTAGTGCATGCCATCCTTTATACCAAAACTGTAGTCCCCATTAATCTTTGTGTGACTATCGTAGTCTTTCATTTGAATAGAAGTTTTATCTACACCTTCAAATGCCTTTTTAAATTGTTCTTTCTGCTCTTCAGCTTTCTTTTGATCTTGAGACTGAACCGTCTCTTGCACAGCAGCAATCCGTTCCAAGTTTTGCTTCTTCGCTTGTCTCGCCTGATGGATCAAGACCGTTCGTATCAAGAAAGAACTAGACAAGACGATACCAATCAGCATAGCAATAATATTTTTTTTCTTCTTCATTTTCTTCTCCTTATAAAAAACTGCCTTTGGAACACAAGGATTCCTATCTCAAGTATAACAAGGAAGAGCAAAAAAGTCTAGGAGGACTAGACTTTCTTAGCTTATTCTACTGTTACTGACTTAGCAAGGTTACGTGGTTTGTCCACATCAAGACCACGGTGGAGGGTTGCAAAGTAAGCGACCAATTGCGTTGGTACGACCATTGAGATTGGTGAGAGGTAAGGATGTACGGTCGTAAGGACGATATCATCTGTCTCTTTAGCAACATTCTCTTCAGCGATAGTGAGAACCTTGGCACCACGGGCTGCGACCTCTTGGATATTTCCACGAGTATGATTAGCAAGGACTGGATCTGACAAGAGGGCCAATACAGGTGTTCCTTCTTCAATCAAGGCAATGGTTCCGTGCTTGAGTTCTCCTGCCGCAAAACCTTCACATTGAATGTAAGAAATCTCTTTGAGCTTGAGACTGGCTTCCATGGCTACATAGTAGTCTTGACCACGTCCGATGTAAAAGGCGTTGCGAGTTGTTTCAAGAAGCTCACGAACTTTAGCATCGATTGTTTCTTTTTCTGAAAGAGTTGATTCGATAGACTGAGCCACGATTGACAACTCATGAACCAGGTCAAAGTCTTGAGCTTTAGCATTGCCATTTGCTTCTCCGACTGCTTTTGCAAGAAATGCAAGAGCTGCGATTTGCGCTGTATAAGCTTTAGTTGAAGCCACTGCGATTTCAGGACCCGCGTGAAGGAGCATGGTATGGTTGGCTTCACGTGAAAGAGTTGATCCTGGCACGTTTGTTACAGTTAAGCTAGGGATGCCCATTTCATTAGCCTTAACCAAAACCTGGCGGCTATCCGCTGTTTCACCAGACTGGCTGATAAAGATGAAGAGTGGTTTCTGGCTGAGAAGTGGCATACCGTAGCCCCACTCAGATGAAATTCCAAGTTCAACAGGTGTATCCGTCAATTCTTCCAGCATTTTCTTAGAAGCAAATCCTGCGTGGTAAGATGTCCCAGCTGCAAGGATGTAGATGCGGTCTGCCTCTCGAACAGCCTTGATGATAGCTGGATCTACCACTACTTGACCAGCCTCATCTGTGTAGGCTTGGATGAGTTTACGCATGACCGTTGGTTGCTCGTCAATTTCCTTGAGCATGTAGTAAGGGTAAGTTCCCTTACCGATATCTGACAAATCAAGCTCAGCAGTGTAGCTAGCACGCTCACGACGATTGCCATCATAGTCTTGAATTTCGACACTATCCGCCTTGACAATTACCAATTCTTGGTCATGGATTTCCATGTATTGGTTGGTCTCACGAATCATAGCCATAGCATCCGAGCAGACCATGTTGTAACCATCTCCGAGACCAATCAAAAGCGGTGACTTGTTCTTAGCGACATAGATGACATCTGGATTCTCAGAGTCAATCAAGGCAAAGCATAGGAACCACGGATGATGTGAAGGGCTTTTTTAAAGGCTTCAAGAACTGAGAAACCATCTTCTTCCACAAACTTTCCAATCAAGTGCACTGCGATTTCCGTATCTGTTTGCCCCTTGAAGTGGTGACCTGCAAGGTATTCTTCCTTGATTTCAAGGTAGTTTTCAATGACCCCATTGTGCACCAAAACAAAACGTCCAGTCTCAGAGCGATGTGGGTGAGCATTGTCCTCGGTTGGTTTCCCATGAGTTGCCCAACGCGTATGTCCGATACCAGTTGTTCCCTCAACACCAGTAGTTTTAGCAGACAATTCTGCGATACGACCTACAGCCTTGACTAGGTGATTTTCAGCACCACCTAGGACAAAAATCCCCGCAGAATCATAGCCACGGTATTCAAGTTTTTCAAGCCCTTGAATCAAAATATCAGTTGCATTTGTGTTTCCAACAACACCGACAATTCCACACATAGTATATACGACACAGACCAGCTGTGCTTTCCCCTTAAATTGGTATAGTCTGATTTCCCTTTTACAGAATCAGCAAAAACAGTATATACTTGTTTCTCTCACTTGTCAAGGATAAAAATTGGTATAACTTTTATAGAGTACCTAAAATTGCAATTTCATCTAATGGCTGACAAGCTGACATTGACAGTTTAATCTAGAAAAATGAGAGATTTATGTCTAAAAGCCAAAAGCTAGATAGAAAAATCTAACTTTTGTAGGTAACAAAAAAACGCTACTTTCTTATTTCAAAAACAAAATACTCAGCAAAGTCAAAATAGCTGGCCCACCTTGCTTCAGAATAATCTTCTTGTCTGCTGTTAGAGAACCGTAGGTCGATGCACCAAGTACAAATAAAACAAATATGGTAACAATTTCTAAACTTTGTGAGAAATAGATTCCATATAAGAGAAAGACCCCTATCAAAGCATTATAAATCCCTTGATTTTTAAACAGTGAACTCACTGAAGGACGAGCCAGTTCTTCCTTATCCACATTAAAGACTCGACTAGTGGTGTCTGATTGCGTAGCTACACTTTCCAGATAAAAAATGTAAAAATGCTCCAAAGCAACGATAGTTGCTAAAACAACTGTAAAAATAGACATATTCTTCTCCTTAAATTTCTATCTCTTCTAAGCCAGATAGCAACTTTTCTAACAAGCGACTGAACTCTTCTCGCTCTCCTTTTGTAAGTACACTCTCCATCTGACTCTTTATGTTTATATGCTGTTGGGGAGAGTTGGTTACTAGTTGTTCTCTTGCAAAGTCTGTCACTTCCACCAAAACCTCCCTCTGGTTTTCAGGATTCCGACGTCGCTTGACCAAACCTTCCTTTTCCAAAATTTTAAAGTGCCGTGTCAAGGCAGCCTGATCAATCTTCAAACGCTCCTGAACCGCTATTTGATTACACGGCGACTGATCAATTAAGAAACATAAGATTTGATAACGAGTCAGACTAATTCCCAATTGTCGTTCGAATAGTTGTGTCATAGACTGATCTGCCAACCGTAGCTGATATAGTAAATCTTGGATTGCTACCATCATTTCCTCCTAATATATATGATTTGTCAATAATTGATTTATCAAGTATAATATAAGCTCAACAATAAATCAAGTAATATGCTTCAATTCTCTTGAAATATTAGTCGTTTCCTCATATTTGTTCCTTTTATCCTGAAGCAATCACACACAAAAAAGAAGTGGAAACTCAATCAGTTCCCAACTTCCATTTTAATGATTAGTTCATTGAAACGTGAACGTGGTCATAGTGGTTTTCGGTTACGCTACCACGGTCTGGCATTGGATTCCACGTGTAGGCAGGCCCATATTTGCTATCGTATGGAGCGTAGAAACGTTGTTTCCAAATGATGTAGTTGATGCCACGGCTAGCCATGTTTTGGACTGCATATTCTGCAATTTGGTCTCCGAGTGCTGAACTCACTGGAACCATAAAGTCGATGGCCAAACCTTTACCATGGTCACCACTGTCACCAGGACGGTAGCCACTAAAGGATGTGATGCCAAACAAGTTAGCGATTTCTTCTTTAAAGGCTGCCGTCTGTGGTTGAAGACCAGCATTCTCAGACTTAGCTACAGCAAGTCCTGCATAGTCAGGAGCAGCTGGAGCTGAATAAGTTCTTGAAGGAGTTTGGCTTTGCTCTGCTTGATAAGTCGAAGTTGCAGTGTCAGAATTTGCTGTTGATTCTGTTGCACTTGTTCCTGTTGTATCAGCAGGCCTTTCTGTTACTGGTGCAGCTGCTACTGATGTTTCCGCCGAAGTCGTCGCTTCCGTTGCTTCGGTAGCTGAAGTTTCTGCTTGAGGAGCTTCTTCAACTGGACTAGTTGTTTCTGCCACCGGTGCCCCCGCTGGAGTTGTTTCTGCTGTTTCTTCAGCTACAGGTGTTTCTGTAGATGGCGTCTCTTCAGCAACTGTCGCTGTCTCAGAAACTTCTGAACTTGGTGTTAGTTCTGTAGGTTTTTCAGTCTCTGTTGCACTTGGTACTTCCTCAATTGGTTGAGAAAGGTCTTCCACTTGAACCGTTTCTTCATCAACTGTTACTTGGTTGGTTGTCAAATCAGCTGTCGCAGTCGTCACATCTTCACTAGAATCTGCTTGAGGAGTTTGGATTTCAACTTCCGTCACCTCTTCTGCCTCATTGACGGTTGTAGTAAGGACAGTATCTGGGAAAATCAAGTCCATATTGGTGATCTTGTTCAAATTAGCAAGAACTGTCACATCTACTCCCAAAGCTTCTGCAATGGTGCTCAGAGTATCACCATACTGAACTGTATAGCTGTTTTTGTTCTCGTTTTTCGTCACGTCATTTTGGATTTGCTCAACGGTACGCGCTGTCCAAGCAATTTCTTCCGCTTGAGTTGCCAATGCTGGCGCAAAAGACAAGGCTACTGTTGAGGCTAATAATATTCTTTTCTTCATTCGTTCCTATCCTTTCAAATGAGTACCTGTCTATCATAACACAAAAAAAGCAGAAAAAAAGCCCTCTCGGGCCTATTTAACAGAACTGTCCATTCCTTGTAACAAACTAGATCAGTTGAAATAGTTTGTTAGCCTTCTGTCATAAAACTGACACAATCTTTTTATTGCTCATCCTCAAAAATGTAGGGAATATCTGCCAATGCTTGAATCCTCTGATTCCCTTCATAAGATGACTCTAAAAAGTTAATGCTTTGAATCCCACTATTCTGGGCAAATTCCACATCCAAAGTCCGGTCCCCTATATAATAGGTAGTCCTAGGATTCAACTCATATTTGTCTAGCAAATATGTAGCCACTTCTGGACTTGGTTTCCGTGAAAAGCCACTCTGACTGGTCAGAATTTCTGTAAAATAGGATTCCAAACCCAAGTCTCTTAGAATGGTAAAGGCATTGTCTCCTTTATGGGTATAAACAAACTGCAGAATCCCTGCTTCATCTGCCCAAGCTAGTACTTCACGCGCACCTAGCATCAAAACTACCTGGGCATTCTTCTCAGCCAAACTCTGGGAACGCACCTGATTGAGCTCTTTAGCATCCAAATTTCGCTCTTCTGCCACCTGCTCCAGCAAATCCTGCACCGAATACTTGAGGATAAAATCTCTCACTTTCTCCTTATCATATAGAATAGAAAACTGACAAAAGGTTTCCTCAATCCCTGACAAAATCGCTTCGTAAGAGTCCAATAAGGTCCCATCTAAATCCCAAATAAAAGCTGTTTTTTGCATTTCCTATCCTTTCAAGCTCATATAACGCTGGTATCGGTAGCGTAGAAATAACCAACGAAAACCATTATCCAAAAGGGTTCCCGCCCAAATACCTGGCAAGCCCCAACCAAGCACAATTCCCATCAGATAGGCTGTCCCAATGCGGATACACCACATCCCGATACTTGTCGCATAAAAGGGGAGACGAGCATTTCCCAAGCCCTGCCAAACCGCCGTATAAATAACTGTCCCTGTCGCCATAGGAGTTCCTAGTAGTGAGAAAAGTGCTACTAAAACGCTCGCTTCGACCGCTACAGGATCCGTCATAAAGAGATGTGTCAACGGAATTCCCAAGGCATAGATGCCAAGTGTCAAGGGCAACATAAGAACGAAAGAAAGCCAAAAGGTTTGTTTGCTTACCTCGTTTACTCTTTCCCAGTCATTCTCTCCAACTGCTCGAGCCACCAGCATGACCGTTGCCGTAGCGACGCCAAAGGCAGGCATATAGTTAAACTGAGTCAAGACTTCTCCGACTGCATTTCCGCTACTGCCTCCGTCCCAAAAGAAACAACCAAGGCAATGATGACGACATCTCCAGCCCGCATCATGAGACGTTCTCCTGCTGCCGGTATAGCCAAAGTCAACAAATCCTTATCTAAACCAAAAGACGGCTTCTCACAAGGCAGTTTTAATTGCGACCATAAAATTACAAGACCAACCAAGCGAGACAGAATAGTCCCCCATGCAACACCAGCTATCCCCATATCAAGAACAAAAATAGCTAGACTCGAAAAGAGAATATTCAAGGCATTGGATAAAAAACTAACATAGAGGGGTATACGCGGATTATGCGTTGCACGAATCAAGGCTCCCAAACTGGTCATCAAGCCCAAAAGAACAATCGAACCACCCACTAAAGAAAGGTAAAGTCCACCACTTTCAGCCACAGCCTGCTCAGTCCCCAAAAGTCCTATCATCTCTTGCCCAGCAAAGATAGACAAGGCCCCTAAAAGCAAACTCAGTAGCAAGGTAATCTTCAACGCCTCAGTCACATGATAAGCTAGCTTCGACTGATCTTTCTGCCCCATGCTTTTTGAAATAACACTAGAAATAGCAGCTCCCAGAGCGATGAAAATCGCCTGATAGATCGTGATAATATTGCTAGCTACTGAAACACCCGAAATAGCGATCAAGCCCAAGTGGGCGACCAAATAACTGTCCACCATCCCCATGAGCATCTGCAAAAAGTTTTCGCCCATAGCGGGCAAGGCAATGTTGAGAATGTCTTTATTTTTCCTAAACAATCTGTCCTCCTGATGAAAAGAAACTCAGTTGGTTTCCCAACCGAGTTTACTTCCTCTGTCTTAAAGCCCTAGATAAGCCTCAACCGCTGCTTGCATGTCAGCAGCTGCCACTGTTGTCTTGTGACGAACAGGGGCTGTCTCAAGCCCGTCAACTGCTGGCGGCACTGCAACTCCTGAAATGTCATGTAATTGAGCCAAGGCTTCAAAGTCAGTCAAACCTGCTTTCCCTGTTACAGCTTCTACTGCAACCACTGGGAACTTGTATGGACTAGCTGTTGAAGCAATCACGGTCTTGGTTACATCGCCAGTAGTCGCTTGGTATTTTTTATAAACTGCTGAGGCAACCGCCGTATGTGGATCCTCAATATACGAATTTGACTCATAAACACGCTTGATCTCTGCTGCCGTTTCTTCCTCAGTCGCATACTCAGCAGCAAAGAGGTCAAGAATCTCTGCATCAAATCAGCCAACTCATATTGTCCTTGCGTGTTCAAGGCATTCATAAGTTCAGCTGTCTTAGCCGCATCATTTCCCAAAAGATGGAAAATCAAGCGCTCCAAGTTTGAAGATACCAAGATATCCATAGATGGGCTAGTTGTAACCTTAAACTCACGTTTCTTGTCATAGACACGTGTTTTAAAGAAGTCTGTCAAGACATTATTGTCATTGGAAGCACAGATCAATTTGCCAACTGGTAGGCCGATTTGTTTAGCATAAAAGGCAGCCAAAATGTTTCCAAAGTTTCCAGTTGGAACAGTGAAGTTAACCTTTTCACCAGCCACAATCTCACCAGACTTAACCAACTGAGCATAGGCATAGACATAATAAACAACCTGTGGTACCAAACGACCAATATTCATAGAGTTAGCTGATGAAAACTGTAGCTTATTAGCAGCCAATTTTTCACGAAGTGCCACATCGTTGAACATGTGCTTCACGTTTGTTTGCGCATCGTCAAAGTTTCCATCAATAGCGATAACATGAGTATTGTCCCCTGTTTGAGTAGTCATTTGCAGCTCTTGGACCTTGCTGACACCGTCTTTGGGATAAAAAACGATAATCTCAGTACCAGGCACATCTGCAAACCCCGCCATAGCCGCTTTTCCAGTATCACCAGATGTCGCTGTCAAGATGACAATCTTGTTCTCCAAACCATGCTTTTTAGCCGCTGTTGTCATAAAGTAGGGTAAGATAGACAAGGCCATATCCTTAAAGGCAATCGTTGAACCATGAAAGAGTTCCAAGTTGTATTGCCCATCTAGTTTCACCAAAGGGGCGATAGCTGGAGTATCAAATTTGCTATCATAGGCATTGGTGATACAGTAATCCAACTCCTCAGCTGTAAAATCATCCAAAAAAGCAGATAAAACAAGTTTAGCCACTTCTTGGTAAGAAGCATCTTTTAATTTGTCAAAATCCAAATCGACCTTTGGATAAGTAACCGGGGTAAAGAGACCACCGTCCGTCGCCAAACCTTGCAAAATAGCTTGGCTGGCAGTTACTGTATTATTCGCATCACGCGTTGATTGATAAACTAATGTCATAATCTCTATCCTTTATCTATAGTCTCTTCCATTATATCATGATTTTTCAGAAAATTCTCCCTTTATAAGAGAAATTATAGACCCAATTCTTCTTTCAAAGGCTGTAAATAGGTCATTTCTTGCTTGCTTCTCTTCTCCAGACCTTCCTCAGCTAGAAGGAGTAAGCCTTTTGAAAACTCGACAATTGCAGTTTCTTCCTCAACTGTGAGCATTTCTTAGAAAATTGTCTCCTCAATGATTTGTAATCACGACCAAATGTGGTAAAAAATGGTGCAAATTGCAAGTAAGCTTCTAACTTGTCTAAATTGAGCAACAAACCCAAGTGAAAGGCCGTCGCAGCAAAGGTACGATTCAAGGGTTGCGTACAGACACTACGAAACTCGATAGTCCCTCGAGTTGTTAAGTCTTGGTACTGGTAACTACGATGTGTTTGGAAGTCCTTCTCCTGAGGATAGATCAATACCTCATCCCCATTCAGGGTAAATGCCTGGATTTCAGGTGTAGTCAAATAGTCTCTAGCCTGAATAGGATTAAAGTAATAGGTCTGTCCATCACGTTCCGCAGTAAAGATCGCAGAGTGATCCAGATAATCAAAAAAATCATCCTCATCTTTAAAGAGTCTGGCATTGACGCCTACATTTTCAGGATAAATCCCGTGCATAGACTCTTCCCAAAAAATATCCCTTGAAATTTTAGTATCCCAATCCGCCCCTGAAAACTCAGAATTTGCAAATAAATAAGCTTTAGCCGCTTCAATTTGGGTAAAAGCATTGATAACACGCAGATAGTTGGACTTTGAAACATCTAATTGAACTTGACTGCCACAGATAAAAGCACCATATTGTGGATAATCGTGTAAATCCACATTAGTCTTACTTCTACTTAAGTTCAAATAAGCCATCAACATCTGATAACGTGCATAAGCAACCGGTTGATTTTCATTCTTCTCCCAGTTGGGATGAATACCACAACCAACAATAGCATAATTTGATTCAGCTAATTTTTTCTGAATTACATCCATATAATTGTTGAAACGATTTTCGACCTCTTGAATCGTTTCAGCCTTACCAAATGCAAACTCAATCGTAGTATAGGAAACTTCAAATAAAATAGTATCCTGACTAACTGGATCAAGTAACTGAATTGGATTCCCAAAGTCATCCACTTTTTCGATAGTAAAACCCAGAACTGATGGTAAATATCGAAAGAGTTCCTTAACAACCTCAATATCCGTAGCCTTGCCCTCTAAATTTACAACAGGATACTCCAGCTCAACCCCAACAAATAAATCTGGGTTCTCTTTTATATTTTCTAAGTAGCGCTTCTTAAGCAAGTCGACCGAACGAGACATCAAACACCAACACTTTCATAATCAAAATAAAATGTGAATAAGTAATATTATACCAAAAATGTGGCAGGTTTCTAGTCAAAATATTCTTTGCCTTCCTATTTCTATTCTTTTTATAGCTGAAAACTTATTTTCGATGGGAGAGCATCGAAAAAATTAACGAATAAAAGAAAACTCTGACCAATTAAGATAATCGGTCAGAATCTCTTTTTAAAAATCCATTATTATCGCTGAGTTCT
>BNJV01000426.1_pt1 | contig 11353 bp, 11 predicted proteins | sample 8540591 | NCBI WGS metagenome assembly BNJV01 (sample SAMD00202457, study PRJDB9452) | human saliva metagenome | host: Homo sapiens
AAAAATAGCAGGTATCCTCACACTGCCTAAGGACGTCCGTGAAACAGGGTCTAGTAACAGATGTCATTATCGGCGTTGGAATCAACTTTGCCATCAGCGATTTTTCCCAAAGAGATAAAAAAGAAAAAGCTGGAAGTCTCTTTACACACCGAGCTCCTATCACACGAAACGAGACTAATCTCGAAATTTGGCGTTGTTTCACCAAACAGCACCCGAGAACTACTCTATCTTTATAAAGAACACTCTCTTGTTCTGGGAAGGGAGAGTCAGTTTATCCAAGAACAGACTGAAAAAGGAGTCGCCAGGACATCTCCGACGAGGACAACTCCTTATCCAGCTTGATGACAGACAGAAATCTGGCTCAATAGTGGTGAAATCTCACTCCACTAGCTGGACTTAATAACAGCACTATAATGCAGAAACTCAGCAAAACATATAGTGCTTTTTGAATCGTAAGAAAGCAGATGCATATACAAATAGCTATTAACCTGTCAACACTTTACAGGTTAATGAGCTTTCGAAGCATTCTTTTGATATGCCGTGCTATGTACCAAAGAAACCCCATAGCAGTGATTTTCGTGTCCAAGCATGACCAATGGAAGTGCAAAAACTTTAACAGCATATAAAAGCAGCCAAAACATAAAGACTTCAGCATTTATATTCACCAAATTTTTACTAAACATCTCATTACAAGAAGCATGCATTTTGAAAAGCCATATTGAGAGAGACTTGCCAACGTTGCTGAGACTATATTGGTTTTTCAATTTTTGGATGATAACATTTAGCCACATATAAGGCCAATATTGAAATATTATAAAAGGCAAATCGGCTGATAATTTTCTCTATAAATAACCAGCGTCTTACGATTATAGAACAGGAAACCATGAGGTCCACGATGATATTCATTTATCCAGACATGGCTAGACCTCTAATCTCATTCCAATCTACAAATAAATCAATTTTTCTTAGATAAATCCCAGTTTTATGGATTAAACACTTCCATTTGAACAAGAAAGATAGAAGAAAAGTGAGGAGCAAAACTGCAACTGTAACAACCTTCAACTCCTCTTGCCCGATAGTCAAGGATAGGGTTAAAAAGCAATTTGCGCTTTTTGCATCTAAGATCATTGAAATCACAGTTAGAAATACTAGAAGATAAATAGTATAAATCTATAAAAATACTGTGAAATTTTACTCCATTTTCATCCTCGATTATCCCCAGCCACTTAAAAGTCCTAACCTTAGTATACCACTAGATCTAGTCTATTTATGATTTTTCTAGTATGAGAAGTTACAGAAACGCATTAGATAATAAAGCTCTATACTCTGTAGTGAGTAAAACCACTTGGAGATTATAGAAAAGAGCCCGATGATAATGAAAAGTGCCAAACCATCACTGAGCTGATGACCATTACATTTTACTCACAAAACCTACTCAGACATTAAAGGCCCTAACATCAAGAGTGTGGATATTATCAATATGGATACCCACAGGAAACTCACTGAAGAAATATGATTTTTCAAAAAGAAAATCTAAAATCCCTTATCTAGAAAGGTGCGAGATACAAAAGGCTGATTCGTCGAGAAAACGGTGCTTCCGCTGTAAAAGTCCGTGAGAAAAATGGCGTGCAGAGGGACTCCCTTAGTCCAAGAAAAACCGTCCCAAAAATTGTAGACTCGTCTCACTTTATAATCGCATGCAGTCGTCCTCACTCGACATTGTACATCGCGTGCAACAGCTATGAAAACTCATACTCGCACATGACATCTGAAGAAAACACTATCAATCTCTATCAGCTCTTGCTTTTTAACTCTCAGAACAAGGAGCAGAAGATTCTTTTCGAACTCGTTGAAAATAATCTCAAGCTGGTCCATCCTCTTTTCAGACTGTCTTTTCAAAAACCTTCCTCGAGGATAAAGAAGATTGTCAACGCCCTTCAGTTACCCTTATTCCCAAAATTGGAGAGGACTAATGATTAAACTCATCAAACGTGTCTTTGGTTTTCGGAACTTCTGAAAACTTCAAAAAGGATTTTCATCGTCAAATAGAAAAGGGACGAAATCGTCCTACTCGATTCAGCTTTTCTTCAGCCTAGAGTTGATAAAGATTCTCAAATCACATCACGGAGAATGGGGAGTTCGAACCCCGCGCCAGTTACCCTGACCCTAACGATTTAGCAAACCGTCCTCTTCAGCCTCTTGAGTAATTCTCCAAAATATTTAATTAATATCTTAGATGCAACAAACTCAAATTCGCTTTTAACTTATCATGACAGCCAAGGACAAGGAGTTGAAGATTGTTACAGTTATAGTTTACTCCTTACTTTTTCTTTTATCTTTCATGTTCAAATGGAAGTGCTCAATCCATAAAACTGGGATTTATCTAAGAAAAATTGATTCATTTATATCTTGGAATGAGATTGAGAATGTATCCCACGTCTGGATAAATGAATATCATCGTGAACTGCATGATTTCCCGTTCTATAATCGTAAAGACGCTGGTTATTTATAGGAAAAATTATCAACCGATTTGCCTTTATAATATTTCATTATTGGCCTTATATGTGACTAAATGTTATCATCCAATTGAAAGCCAATAGTCTCGCCCAACGTTGTGATCTCTTCAATATAGCTTTAAATGCGTTCTTGTACGAGATGTTGAGTAAAAATTTGAAGTATAAATATAAAAGCTGAAGTCTTTATGTTTTTGGCGATTTTATATGCTGTTAGGATTTTGCACTGCCATTGATTATGTGGAACGAGAATCACTGTTATGGGGTTTCTTTGGCACACTCCTTTAACATAAAAAGAATACTCAAAGCTATTCATCTGTAAAGTGTTGATAGGAAGCCAGCTATTTATATATCAGTGCTTTCTACATTCAAAAAGCACTATATGTTGCTAGTTGAGGTTCTGGGCACCATATAGTGCTGTTATTAAGTCCAGCTAGTAGGTGAGATTTCACACTAGACCCAGATTTCTGTCTGATCATCAAGCTGGATAAGGAGTTGTCCTTTGTCGGAGATGTCCCGTGGCGACTCCTCCAGTCTGTTCTTGGATAAAACTGACCTCTTCCCAGGACAAGAGAGTGTTCTTTATAAAGATAGAGTAGTTCTTCTGGGTGCTGTTTGGTAGACTACTTGCCATTTCTGAGATCAGTTCGTGTTTTCGTGTGATAAGGAGCTGGTGGTGTAAAGAGACTTCCAGCTCTTCTGTCTCTTTTGGGAAAATCGCTGATGGCAAAGTTGAGTTCCAACGCCGATAATGACGTCTGTTACTAGGCCTGTTTCCACTGACGTCATGTTCAGTCGAGGATACCTCATTGATTTTTCCTTTCTAGCTAAGAGGGAGTGAGAGTATTCCTTTCGAGTTTGACTAGGTGTTTTTATGAAAAAAACTGCTTGTAGGCTTTTTGAGAAATGTAATGGATCTGAAAAAAACCCACAGAATACGCAATGACTTTAATCGTTTCATTTGTGTGTTCTAGTAACTGTTGCGCACGCTTCATTCGAACGAAAAGTAAATACTCTTTTGGAGAGAGTTGGTGAAATTCTTTAAACACACTAGTTAAGTAACTTCTATGAACCGATAGCTCTTTAGCTAAATCTTGAATTGTAAGTGATTGAGGATAGTGGCTATCAATTAATCTTTTGCATTCAAGATAGAGTTGGTGGGTTGATGAAATATTCTTTTTTTTCTGATTGGGAGCAATAGTTCCCAGATGAAACATCAGTTCATGGAGCTGTCCCATGATATGGAGTTGAGCTAATTCATTTGATTTTGTAATCTGAGCGAAGCGGACAATGTCTGAGATGAGTTTTGCAGTAGACTGGGTATGACAAGTTTCAGATTGGATGAGATAGGATTGGTCAGAAATTTGAGAAAGAGCAAAATAATCAGGAGCTTTCCCTCCAGTGATTCCTAACCAGTAGTAGGACCAAGGTTCTTCACTATCTGCTTGATAAAAGGTTAGTTCATCTGGTTTTAATAGAAAGAAATCTCCTTCTTTTAAATCAACAATTTTACCCTTGTAATGAAATTTTCCTTGTCCTTTAGTAATGTAATGTAGAACGTATGTATCACGAATGGCTGGACCAAAAGAGTAATTAGGTGTACATTCCTCATATACATAAAAGCTTAGAGAAAGGTCAATTGTTCCAGTCTGGTATTCTGAAAAAACTAGCATGTGCTACCTCCTACCTAACATTTTACCATATTCTTGAGACATTTTTCTATTTTAGAAAGCGGTTTCAGGTGATAAAATAGAGTCAATAAAGTGATGAGGTGAAGTAAATGGGAGTTAGGATAGAGAATAATCTATTTTATGTTGAGAGTAAAAATCTAAGTTTGATTATTGAAAATCGAAATGGCTACTTACTTTTGAAACATTTAGGAAAGACTATTAAGAACTATAAAGGTTCCAATAGTGTTTATGAACGAGACCATGCCTTTTCAGGAAATCCAACAGCTACTAATCGAACCTTTAGTTTGGATACGCAACGTCAGATTTTTGGACAACATGGCTTAGGAGATTTTAGGAAATCAACTATACAGATTCAGCATGATGCAACTGAAGTAACAGATTTTCGTTTTATAGAAGCAAAGATTTTGAAAGGTCAAAATGGTCCACAGGGCTTACCTTCTCCACATAGCATGGACGATACAGAGACTCTTGTCTTAATGTTAGAAGATTCTAAGACTCAACTTAGTCTGACTTTGTATTATACAGCTTTTGAAAATGATTCGACAATTGCTAGTTACAGCAAATTGGAGAATAATAGTAACCAGGAAGTTGTCATTCATAAAGATTTTTCTTTTATGGCTGATTTTCCTGCTGCAGCTTACGAAATCGTAACTCTACAGGGAGCTTATGCTCGCGAAAAGACTGTTCGACGTCAACAGGTAGAACAAGGAATCTTTTCGATTGGTTCGAACCGTGGTGCTTCTGGTCATGCTCAAACACCAGCTTTTCTATTATGTGATCATGGAATCACAGAAGATGATGGGAATGTGTTTGCTATTCAACTAATGTATAGTGGAAACTTTGAAGCTTTTGTTCAAAAGAATCAATTGAATGAAGTTCGGGTAGCGATTGGGATTAATCCGGAAAACTTTTCTTGGAAGTTAGACCCTGAGGAATACTTTGAAACACCGGTAGCTTTAGTGACCTATTCAGATAAGGGATTAACTGGTATTAGTCATGAAAGTCAGAATTTTGTACTGAAGCACATTCTGCCAAGTAAATTTTCTAAAAAAGAACGTCCAATTCTAATCAATAACTGGGAAGCTACCTACTTTGACTTTCATAGAGAAAAAAACTGTTAGATTAGCTGATGAAGCTAAGAAAGTTGGAATAGAACTTTTTGTATTAGATGATGGGTTGGTTTGGTAATCGCTTTGATGATAATCGTGCTTTTAGGTGATTGGGTTGTTAATGAGCAAAAACTGGGTGGCAGTCTAGAAAGTCTGATTTCAGCTATCCATGAAAGAGGTTTGCAGTTTGGGACTTTGGTTAGAACCTGAGATGATTTCTGTTGATAGTGACTTTGTATCGTAAACATCCTGACTGGGCTATTCAGGTTTCAGGATATGATCATACTTACTCTCGAAATCAATTAGTACTTAATCTTGCCAATCCCTCAGGTAGTAGAATATTTGAAAAATGTCTTTAGATCAACTCTCTCTCATCATGAAAATTGACTACATCAAATGGGATATGAACCGTAATATTACTAACCTGGGGTAATGGTTCAAACTATCTAGAGACACAGATGCAGTCTCATCAGTATATGCTAGGGCTTTATGAACTCGTTTCATATCTGACGGAGAAGCATAGTCATATCCTCTTTGAGTCCTGCTCTGGTGGTGGTGGACGAAATGATCTTGGTATGATGCGCTATTTCTCACAAGTCTGGGCTAGTGATAACACTGATGCTATTGCACGTTTACCAATTCAATACGGTTTCATCCTATCTCTATCCAACCATTTCTATGGGAGCTCATGTGTCAGCAGTACCGAAATCATCAGATGGGGACGAATGACACCATTAGAAACTCGTGGTCATGTAGCAATGATGGGAAATTTGGGCTATGAGCTTGATTTGACAAGTTTATCAGCTGAAGAGAAAGGCTGAGATTGCTAATCAGGTGAACTTGTATAAAGAATTACGACCAGTAGTCCAGTTAGGGACAAACCAGTATAGACTAATCAATCCCTGATACTGAATCCAATGAAGCAGCTCTACAATTTAATTACGAAAAATCAAACGATCGTAACCTACGTCCGAGTCTATCGGTTGTAGAAACAATGGAAACAACTTTGAAAAGCTGAAAAGACTTTGGAAGTGAAGAGGGACTTTATGAATTGACAGGGACAAAAATGGCATTGTTTACTCAGGTGCAGAGCTCATGTATGCAGGGTTTAACTGTTATCTTTATCCCAAGGAGATTTTTTTGAGTAGACAGTATATATTTAGAAGACTATAATAAAAGGTGTATAAATTTATCAAAGGAGGCATTTTCAATGAAATGGTATAAGAAAGCAGGTTTTTCTTTTAGTCGCTGGGGCTAGTTTACTAGGCCTAGTGGCTTGTGGTCAGAACAATCAATCGACTGATGGTAAAGGTAACGATTGAGTTTTTTTAACCAGAAGACCGAAATGGCGGATACCTTTGCAAAAAGATTGTGGATGATTTTGAAAAGGATCATCCTACTATTGATGTAAAAGCTGACGACTGTTCCTGCAGCTGGCATTGTTCTGAAAGACTCGGATTTTATCAGGAGATGTTCCAGATATTGTTAATATCTATCCTCAAAAATATGGATTTTTCAGGAGTGGGCAAAAGGCAGGTTACTTTTGCAGATATGACAGGGAAAATCTTATCTTGAGAATATCAAGAATGACTATGCAGAAAAAGTATGCAATCAATAATCAAAGATTTATAGTGTACCTTTAACTGCTAACCTTTATGGAATCTATTACAATAAAACAAAGTTTAAAGAATTAGGGACTTGAGGAACCCAAGACTTTTAAAGAGTTTCAAGAGATTGTTAAAAAGATAAAAGATGGTGGGAAATTCTCCGTTTGCAGTTGCAGGCAATGAAGGATGGACATTAAATGGTTATCACCAACTTTCTCTCATTACCCATTACAGGGTAGTGGAGACGCAGCTAATAACTATCTTCGATTTTTCAAAACCAAATGCTATTTCTGTAGATGATGCTATTTTAAAAGCAGATGCAGAACGACTAGATTTGTTGGCGAATAATGCTCAAGATGGATGGCGTGGTGCCTCTTATAATGATGCGGTGGTAGCATTTTCGAGTGAAAAATCCTTGATGATGCCACAAGGGATCATGGGCATTAGCGGCAATTAATCAACAGGATCCAAAAATTTGAGGTGGGGATGTTTGCCTTTCCCAGGTGAAGAAGTAGGAAAAGAAGTCACTGTTGGTGCAGGGGACATGGCATTATCAACTTCAGCTACTACCAAACATCCGAAAGAAACCGAAGAATTTATCAGCTATATGACTAGTTCAAAAGCTATGCAGTCATATTATGATGTAGATGGATCACCAGTTGCTGTGAAAAGGTGTACAGGAAAAAAAGAAGATTCAGCACTTGCAGAGATTTCTAAACTGGCATTTTACAGACAAACATTATGTTTGGTTGGGCCAACACTGGAACTCTGAAGAAGACTTTTCAATCTAAGTGCAGGTTACTTGATGGATAAAAAAATCTGAAAAAAATATGGCAAACAATCTCAATGCTTTCTTTAATCCAATGAAGGCAGATTTGGACTAGAATAGGAGTTAAGATGATATGGCTATTCGAAAATTTTTTTAAATAAATACTGGGGTTGGACTTTTTTTGCTCATCCCACTTGCTATTACAAGCTATCTTCTTTTACTTTCCAATGGTACAAGGTGCTTTCTATAGTTTGACTAACTGGACTGGATTGACCTATAATTATAAATTTGTTGGTTTGAAATAACTACAAATTGCTGATGATTGATGGGAAATTCTTCACAGCCATAGCCTTTTACTTTGATTTTAACTCTAGCATTGATTGTTGGTGAGATTACAATTGGGATGGTTGTGGCTCGAGCCTTAAATTCTAAGATGAAAGGGGCAGACCTTCTTTAGAGCTTGGTTCTTTTTTTCCCAGCTGTTTTGTCTGGTTTGACAGTTTCCTTGATTTTTTTAAACAATTCTTTCAACTATGGGCTTCCAACGATTGGAAAAAAATTTTTAGGGAATTAGCTTTTTACAAGAGAGTCTATTAGGGGAACACCAGTCGGAGCGGTAGTGGCAACTATTTTTTTGTTCTTCTATGGCAAGGAGTAGCTATGCCAATCATTCTCTTTCTTGCTGGTCTTCAGAGTATTCCAAACTGATATTTTAGAGGCAGCATCAATTGATGGTGCAACAAGTAAACAAACCTTTTTGGAAGATTGAATTGCCCTATTTATTGCCAACGATCTCAATGGTTTTTTTATCTTGGCTCTTAAGTCTGGTTTGACAGCCTTTGACCAAATTTTTGCGTTGACGAGTGGTGGTCCAAATAATGCTACAACGTCTCTTGGACTTTTAGTCTACAACTATGCTTTCAAGAGTAATCAATATGGATATGCGAATGCAATTGCCTTGATTTTTATTCTTAATTATTGGAATTGTTTCTCTGATCCAAATCAAACTATCAAAGAAATTTGAAATCTAATAGAGGAGTCCTACACATGAAAAAAGAAGAAAAATTGAATCAGTTTTGGAAATATGTCCTCTTGATAGTCGGTGGTATTCTTATACTTGTTCCTTTGTTGGTAACGGTATTTAGTTCTTTCAAAACAACTAAGGATATCATGAATCATTTCTTTAGTTTGCCCAATCCTTTTACGTTGAGTAATTATGAACGATTGATTTCGGATGGAATTGGAGGCTATTTCTGGAATTCAGCAGTTATTACGGTGTTATCATTGATTGTAGTGGCTTTCTTTATTCCAGCTGCAGCTTATTCCATTGCTCGAAATATGTCCAAGAAAAAAAGCCTTTTGCAATTATGTATTCGCTCCTGATCTTTAGGGATATTTGTTCCATTTCAGGTGATTATGATTCCCTATCACAGTTATGATGAGTAAACTCGGTCTAGCAAATATGTGGGGGCTAGTAATACTCTACCTAACTTATGCTATTCCACAGACCCTCTTCTTGTATGTTGGTTATATAAAAATCAGTGTACCAGATAGTTTGGATGAAGCTGCGGAAATCGATGGGGCTGATCGTTTTACAACTTATCGTCGAATCATTTTTCCAATGTTGAAGCCCATGCATGCTACAACTTTGATTATCAATGCATCTATGGTTCTGGAATGACTTTATGTTGCCATTGCTAATTTCTGAATAAGGATTCCAAGATGTGGACTTTGCCTCTCTTCCAGTACAACTATCAAGGTCAGTACTTTTAATGACTATGGGCCCAAGTTTTGCATCCTATATTGTGGGAATTATAACGATAACTATCGTCTACCCTCATCTTCCAAAAAAACATATCATTTCAGGAATGAGTAACGGAGCAGTGAAGTAACAAGATACAAAGCTTCGTTAAAAAGCTCTCAGTGAAAAATAGGGAATTGACATAGAAGCCTTGGCTACTAGAAGATTTCATCTTTTTTCCCACAGAGCTTAGGGCCGTGTTCAATTAAGATACAAAGGGAACGATTCATCTTATTGGCAATTCATGTAAAAACAGAAAGTCGTATTTAGTTGCTTGCAGTCTATATTAGTCCGAGTTCGAAGAACAAAAATCTAAAAATATCTTTCATTTACGAAGCCAGGTCATATAAGACTTGGCTTTCATCAGAAAAAAAGGAGACCATCGATGACCAATTCAAAATAAAACCATGTTGATTACCTATTCAGATAGTCTTGGGAAATAATTTTAAAGACTTATATAAGAATTTGGAAGAACATTTTGGAGATGCTATTGGGGGAGTTCACCTTCTACCATTTTTCCCATCAACAGGTGATCGTGGATTTGCGCCAGTTGACTACGACGAAGTGGATTCAGCTTTTGGTGATTGGGAGGATGTTAAGCATTTAGGTGAGAAATATTATCTTATGTTTGATTTTATGATTAATCATATTTCTCGTCAATCCAAGTATTATAAGGACTATCAAGAAAAACATGAAGCCAGTGAATTTAAAGATCTCTTTTTAAACTGGGATAAGTTTTGGCCAGAAAAACGTCCGACACAGTCTGATGTAGATTTAATTTACAAGCGTAAGGATCGTGCACCAAAGCAAGAGATTGTTTTTGAAGATGGGTCAGTGGAACATTTGTGGAATACCTTTGGTGAGGAGCAGATTGATCTTGATGTGACCAAAGAAGTAACGATGGAATTTATCCGTAAGACCATTCAGCACTTGGCAAGTAATGGGTGTGATTTGATTCGTCTAGATGCCTTTGCCTATGCAGTGAAGAAATTGGATACCAATGATTTCTTTGTGGAACCAGATATTTGGGATTTATTGGACAAAGTTCGAGATATTGCTGCTGAATATGGGACAGAGCTCTTACCTGAGATTCATGAACACTATTCGATTCAGTTTAAAATAGCGGAGCATGATTACTATGTTTATGATTTTGCTCTTCCAATGGTGACACTCTATACTCTTTACAGTTCCAGAACAGAGCGTTTGGCTAAGTGGTTAAAGATGAGCCCGATGAAGCAATTTACGACACTAGATACCCATGATGGGATTGGAGTAGTAGATGTTAAGGATATCCTGACCGATGAGGAGATTGACTATGCTTCAAATGAACTCTATAAGGTTGGAGCTAATGTCAAACGTAAGTACTCTAGTGCCGAGTATAACAATTTAGATATCTACCAAATCAATTCAACCTACTATTCAGCGCTTGGAGATGATGATGGCAAGTATTTTCTCGCACGCTTAATTCAAGCTTTTGCCCCAGGTATTCCTCAGGTTTACTATGTGGGTCTATTAGCAGGTAAGAATGACTTGAAATTATTAGAAGAAACTAAAGAAGGTCGCAATATTAATCGTCATTACTATAGCAATGAGGAAATAGCAGAAGAAGTCCAACGTCCTGTGGTGAAGGCACTTCTCAATCTATTTTCTTTCCGTAACCGTTCAGAAGCCTTTGACCTAGAAGGGACTATTGAGATAGAGACACCAACAGCTTACAGCATTGTAATCAAACGCCAAAATAAAGATAAGTCCGTAACAGCAGTAGCAGAAATTAATCTGCAAAGTCAGACTTATCGAGTAGTGGAAAAACGGCAGAAAAAAATTCAGTTCTAGTACTATATTGATGACAGAATTTTTTTGTGG
>BNJV01001594.1_pt1 | contig 11331 bp, 12 predicted proteins | sample 8540591 | NCBI WGS metagenome assembly BNJV01 (sample SAMD00202457, study PRJDB9452) | human saliva metagenome | host: Homo sapiens
CATTAAACAACATTGCAGCAAGTAATAAAATTAAAGACATACTCGATTCCATTTCATTGCTTTAAACCCATAACTAAATCCAACACTAGGTTTTCCATCTAAAGATACCACTTCTGAGAACAACTTTTGATACAAATGTAAGGATTAACTAGAAATCTTACAAATGTTTACTTACTTCTTTTCATAAAACACACGAAACCATCTTACGTCTAAAGTCCTTCCACAAATAAAATTTATAAATAAAGGCTATAACATATATACAATTCTAAGCTCTCTAGGAAACTAATATTTCCACCTTTTACAATCTACAAGACACTCAAAAATTGTCCAAATTCTTCCTAACTTAATTACAAACAAAATCAGTATGTCATAGAAATATTTCTATACTCCTATCATAAAGCCCTCTATGAGTACAAGATTATCGAAAGAAAATCCGCATTAGTAACACTGCCGAAATGTACTCAGGCGGAGAACAGAAACATTAATCATACTCTATCGAAAACATACGCCCATAGCCTATAAGATAATTCGCGTAGATAAAAGGTACTATCGTTTCTTTTAGTACTATCGTTTCTAAGAAAGTACTATCGTTTTATCAAAAACGGAGGTACGTTTTATTAAAAACAGAGGTACGTTTCATCAGGAATGGAGGTACGATTGAAGCAAGTCGCTAAAACAATCTTGAGGCTTGTCTATGGTATTTCATTAATGGATCTCCATCTACATTACTTTCATGCGGATGGTGGAGGTTCGTTTGGAGAAGGCTGAGAGAGGATTTGGGAGAGGAGGTTGAGGAGTTATAAGGTGATAGAATTGAGAGTGAAAGCACAAAAAGGAATAAAAGAGAGCTTCAAAGATTTCTCTCAAAGCTCTCTCATATTAAAGAAGGCGGCCACCTACTCTCCCGCATTGCATTGCAGTACCATCGGCGCAGACGGGCTTAACTTCTCTGTTCGGAATGGGAAGAGGTGGGAACCCCGACGCAATAACCACCTAATGTTTTCGTTCAGTTGACTAGTTCTGAAGTTGACAAGTTGACTAGTTATTTATCTTTCTGTCTTTCTGTCATTTCTTCTTTTCTTATCAGTAGATTCTTCGTCGTTTTTATAATAGTCTCCGACTAATAACTCGTTTACTTGTACACTTTTAACTTGTTTTACTCGTTAACTTGTCTACTCGTAAACTCATCTACTGACTTGTCAACCGTATAAGGTGACGTATTTTCCACAAGCAAAGACTCGTATGTTAGAACTGATTACTTCATTTTAGAAGATTACACAGCTCAAAGTCTGAGTCACTGGTCTGCACTCATCGACTTTGGAGGCGGAGACCCGAAGAAAGTTTTCGGGCAATTAGTAGTGCTCGGCTTTTGACGTCACCGTCTTTACACCTACACCCTATCAACGTCATCGTCTATGACGACCCTTATGAGGAGTTCTCATCTTGCGGCTGGCTTCGCACTTAGATGCTTTCAGCGCTTATCCAATCCAGACTCAGATACCCAGCGGTGCACCTGGCGGCACAACTGGTAAACCGGAGGTCTGTCCAACACGGTCCTCTCGTACTAGTGTCAGCACCACGCAAAACTCCAACGCCCACGATAGATAGAGACCGAACTGTCTCACGACGTTCTGAACCCAGCTCGCGTGCCACTTTAATGGGCGAACAGCCCAACCCTTGGGACCTTCTCCAGCCCCAGGATGTGACGAGCCGACATCGAGGTGCCAAACCACCCCGTCGATATGAGCTCTTGGGGGGGATCAGCCTGTTATCCCCGGAGTACCTTTTATCCTTTGAGCGACGGAGTTTCCATACACATCCGCCGGATCACTATGCCCTCAGTTTTCCTGCCTGCTCGGCATGTCTGCCTCCCAGTCAAGCGCCCTTATGCCATTGCACTCTATAAGGCCGGTTACCAATCGGCCCGAGGGCACCTTTTGGAAGCCTCCGTTACGCTTTTTGGAGGCGACCACCCCCAGTCAAACTACCCACCAAGCAGTGTCCGCACCATAGGCGCGTTAGACCTCAGACAGCCAAAGGGCCGTATTTCAAGGATGGCTCCACGAATGCTGGCGCACCCGCTTCGAAGCCTCCGGCCTATCCTACACATCGGATGACCAAGGTCAATGCTAAGCTGTAGTAAAGGTTCACGGGGTCTTTTTCGTCCCATCGCGGGTAATCGGCATCTTCACCGATACTACAATTTCACTGAGATCATGGTTGAGACAGCGTCCGGATCATTACACCATTCGTGCAGGTCGGAACTTACCCGACAAGGAATTTCGCTACCTTAGGACCGTTATAGTTACGGCCGCCGTTTACTGGGGCTTCAATTCAATGCTTCCTATTGCTAGTGACATCTCCTCTTAACCTTCCAGCACCGGGCAGGTGTCAGGCTGTATACATCATCTTTCGAGTTTGCACAGCCCTGTGTTTTTGTTAAACAGTTGCCTGGACCTATTCTCTGCGCCTCATATTACTATGAGGACCCCTTATCCCGAAGTTACGGGGTCAATTTGCCTAGTTCCTTAACCATGAATCTCTCAACGCCTTAGTATATTCTACCCGACCACGTGTGTCCGTTTGCGGTACGGGTCGTATGAACATTAAGTTTAGCGGATTTTTCTCGAAGTATGATTACCTGCACTCAAGTCGTCCCGAAGGATAACCTGTACTTTCATGGTTCAGCTCGGAAGGTGGATTTGCCTGCCTTCCTCATAGCCTACGCACTTAAACGCCCTATTCCGTCAGGGCGCAGCAGTGTCACTGCTCCGTCTCCACATCACTGAACATACGAGTTGCGGAATATTAACCGCATCTGCCATCGCCTTCGCCGTTCGGCTGAGACTTAGGACCCGACTCAACCCCTGGCTGATTGCATCGCCCGGGAAAACCTCGGTCTTTCGGCGAAAGGGAATCTCACCCTTTTATCGTTACTTATACCTACATTTGCTTTTCCATAAGCTCCAGGATCAGTTACCCTCACCATTCAACGCTGATGGAATGCTCCCCTACCGATACTTTTAATATACATTACTATCCCGCGCCTTCGGTATCTGACTTATACCCGATTATTATCCATGCCCGGACCCTCGACTAGTGAGCTGTTACGCACTCTTTGAATGAATGGTTGCTTTCCCAAGCCAACATCCTAGCTGTCACGGGGACCAGACTTCGTTAGACTAACTTGACAGAATTTCGGGACCTTAGACGGCGGTCTGGATTCTTTCTCCTCTCGGGGACGGACCTTTAGCACCCTGCCCCTTACTGCACGGCTGCGGTCCATAAGCATTCTGGAGTTCGTCAGGTCTCGATAGGCGGTGAGCCCTCTTGACCCTATCGGTCGCTCTACCTCTTATGGATATCGCCGCACGCGGCACCTAAATGCCTTTCGGGGAGTACGAGCTATCTCCAAGTTTGATTGGCCTTTCACTCCTACACTCACCTCATCGGGAAGCTTTTTCAACGCTTATCCGTGCGGTCCTCCATCTCGGTGTTACCCGAACTTCAACCCTGGGCAAGTGTAGATCACTTCGGTTTCGCGTCTACCCCATCTGGACCTCGACGCCCTTTTCAGGCTCGCTTTCACTGCGGATGCGCATCTCATGACGCTTATCCTTGCTGAGACATGGTAACTCGTAGGTTCATTATGCTAAAAGGCACGCTGTCACGCTTACGCGGCTCCGACCGCTTGTAGGCGCATGGTTTCAGGAACTATTCTCACCTCCTCATCGGAGTGCTTTCTCACCTTTCCTTCACAGCACTCGTTCACTATCGGTCTCACGGGAGTATTTCTAGTCTTACCGGATGGTCCCGGCTGATTCATGCGCAGAATTTCACGTGTTCCAGTGTTACTCAGGATACCACTACGTCTCGTCATGCTTCGAATACGGGATTATCACCCTCTATGATTGTTCTTTCCAGAACATTCTTCTCACAATCTAAGTACGACAGCGTGGTCCCACAACCCCTCAAGCGTTGCCACAAAGCAGGTTTGGGCTATTTCCGTTCGCTCGCACTACTAGGAAATCATTATTTATTTTCTCTTCCTAGGTACTAAGATGTTTCAGTTCCCTTCGTTCTGCCTCACTACTATTATAGTGATAACAGGTCTTCAACCTGTTGGGTTGTCCCATTCGGAAATCCCTCGATTAAAGGTTATTTGCACTCACCCAAGGCTTATCGCAGCTTATCACGTCCTTCATCGCCTCCGTGAGCCAAGGCATCCGCCATGCGCCCTTTCTTACTTTCTTCGCCTTCTGTAATTAACTATAGAGAATGTAGCTCATACTTTCAGCTGTTGTGTGATTCTAAATAATTTTGAAGTTTAAACCTCAATAATTAGAATACTAATTCTTCCATATTAAAGAAAGAATAGTCTGCTACATTACAGTCTTGTAGTGTCAATATGTCAAAGATCTTGTGCTGTAAAAACAGCAAAGTGGAGAATAAGGACTTGAACCTTTATGTGAGCCTTAAACTCTAAACTCCTACATTTATATAATACAGAGTGCAGTGAGTACAAGAAGAAAACGAACCAAAGGTTCTTTATCTTGAGTACCGTTAAATTGTCAACTTATATACTAAATACTTATCAACCAGATAACCACAAGCATCCTCTCCAGAAAGGAGTTCCAGCCGCACCTCTCGGTACGGCTACCTTGTTACGACTTCAGCCCCAATTACCAGTTTTGCCTAGGCCGATCCTCTTGCGGTCACGGACTCCAGGCACCCCGGCTTTCATGGCTTGACGGGCGGTGTGTACAAGGCCCGAACGTGTTCACCGCGCCATGGCTGATGCGCGATTACTAGCGAATCCAGCTCGTGGGGTCGGGTTGCAGACCCCCAGTCCGAACTGGGACCGGCTTTCAAGATTTGATGAATTTGCATTACACCCTCCCTCTGTACCGGCCATTTGTAACACGTGTGTAGCCCCGGACGTAAGGCCGTGCTGATTTGACGTCATCCCCACCTTTCCTCACACCTATGGTGCAGTGTCTCCAGAGTGCCCTGCATTACCTGATGGCAAATCTGAAGAGAGGGGTTGCGCTCGTTATCATAATTTAGCCGACACCTCACGGCACGAGCTGACGACAACCATGCAGCACCTTCACGAGAGACCCCGAAGGCGTCATTATCTCTAAATCCTTCCTCTGCAATTCAAGCCCGGGTAAGGTTCCTCGCGTATCATCGAATTAAACCACATGTTCCTCCGCTTGTGCGGGCCCCCGTCAATTCCTTTGAGTTTCACCGTTGCCGGCGTACTCCCCAGGTGGGATGCTTAATGCTTTCGCTTAGCCGCTGATACCAGGTACCAACAGCGGGCATCCATCGTTTACTGTGCGGACTACCAGGGTACTCTAATCCTGTTCGATACCCGCACCTTCGAGCTTAAGCGTCAGTTGCGCCCTGCCAGCTGCCTTCGCAATCGGAGTTCTTCGTCATATCTAGCATTTCACCGCTACACGACGAATTCCGCCAACGTTGTGCGTACTCTAGAAACCAGTATGCGCTGCAAGTCAGACGTTGAGCGTCTACAGTTCACAACACACTTAATCTCCAGCCTACGCTCCCTTTAAACCCAATAAATCCGGATAACGCCCGGACCTTCCGTATTACCGCGGCTGCTGGCACGGAATTAGCCGGTCCTTATTCGTATGGTACCTGCAAACAATCACACGTGATTGACTTTATCCCCATACAAAAGCAGTTTATAAACCCATAGGGGCCGTCATCCCGCACGCTACTTGGCTTGGTTCAGACTTTCCGTCCATTGACCAATATTCCTCATTGCTGCCTCCCGTAGGAGTTTGGACCAGTCTCAGTTCCAATGTGGGGACCTTCCTCAGAACCCCTACTGATCGTCGCCTTGGTGGGCCGTTACCCCGCCAACAAGCTCAATCAGACGCATCCCCATCCATTACCGATAAACTCTACCTTAAATCTGATGCCATCATCGAAGACCATGTGGTATTAGTCTGCCTTTCGGCAGATTATCCCACAGTAATGGGAAGGTTGACACAGCGTTACTCACCTGTGCGCCGGTCGACGTCCATTCAGTGCAAGCACTAAATGCCGTTTCCCTCGACTTGCATGTGTTTATAGTTTGACAGCGTTATCCTGAGCCAGGATCAAAACTCTCCATTGTAAAATATGTTTGGTGATGGGTGATGAGATGTTAGGTGGTAATCAAATACCACGCTACTTCAAAAGAAAACATCACCGAGTAATCTCTGTTTCAGAACGCTTTATCCTAAAAGTATCAAGTACTACCTTTTCTGCTATACATTTTAAAGGCAATGCTCAAAAAGTAAGAACAATAATTGATCAGTTCGTTTCTTTTACCCATCCATTTGATTAAATCAAACAGACGCTTCTTTGTACTACTTCTCTGTTTATGTAAATCCTTTTCAAAGAACTTTTCTTTTGTTGCTTTCAGCAACCTGCCAGATGGCTTTGTTTTGTAAAAGCGAGTGCAAAGGTATAAACTTTTTCGTATAAACCTCCAAATGTTTTGAAGAAAAACTCAAAAATGTATTTTCCCACCCTAACAGACCCATCTTAAAAGGTTTATTATAGACTTATACCTTATAATATAATGTTTTACTTGACAACTTAAAAAGCTCCAAGTGATGTAAAGGGGAAATATTTTTATCCAATTTCAGGAATGACATACGACAGTGCCCCCCAATACTTGACCACGTGTAGCACCTCTCGTGAAGCGCAATGAAAATAGTATCATCACCCGCAATTGAACCTAAGATATAAGGTGAATCAGAATTATCAATATCATGTGCAAGCCTATTGGCATAACCTGGACGCGTCTTAACAATAATAGCTAACTGCTCCTGATATATTCACCGACATAACCACTCTCTGCTGCAACATTTCCGTTGCTTTACGCGGTGTTGTCACACGACGATACATTGTCTCATGTAGCGAACATATACATATTTTCCATTCATGGAAGCAGCCCTTTACTACTCTTAACTGTTTTGAGATCACGACTCAATGTTGCCTGAGTCAATTTGAAGCTTCTTTCTAATTCCTTCAAAACTCTCCTGAGAACTAAGCTCCATACTTGAAATCAACATCTCTAATGCTTCAAGTCTACTGTACTTTTCATAATTGTATATATATTCCAACTCATTTGCAAAAGTATGCAAAACTTTTGTTTATACAAATAATAATGCAGAAAATACAAAAACAGCATTATTATACCATATATTATGCATGAATCAAAAAGGAGTAAACGAGTCTACACGAATATAGAGTATTATAAAATTAATAGACATCATATTTGTCAGTCTACAATCTTTCCATTATATTTGCACCTTCATGAGCATAGCATTTGCACAACAAATAAATATAGAAACAAATATGCTACAGAAGCAAAAAGTATGGTGGCAAAAAGAGAAATAGATAACAAACAAAGAAAGATTATGAATATGAATTTTGACAATTTCACAAACGTGACAAGTAGCCAAGAAATCTGACTTAGAAATGTCACGTGTATTTCCATCACTGATGCGTAAGGTATATGTATGGATGGCTATGGCACTTGCCATCACTGGTGTTATAGCTTATGGCGCAGGAAACTCTCCAGCCCTCATCCAACTCCTCTATATGGGACGCTGGTCCACTACTGTGGCAGGCTTAGTAGAAGTAGGTATCGTATAGGTATCTCTCTACGCATCCAGAAGCTATCACCTCGTTGCAGCAACAGTATGGTTTATCGTCTTTGCTGCCATCAATGGATTTCACCTTTAGGTTGGATTTTCGCAGCCTTTTCGTCAGCAGCCATTGCTAAAACCTTCTTTATTACAGCAGGAACTTTCGGAGCTATGGCCTTAATTGGTTCTACAAAACCAAGAAGGATTTAACCAAGATGGGCGGTATTCTCTTTATGGCACTGATTGGTCTTATTATCGCTGGATTGGTAAACATTCTTTTAAAAAGTACTATGTTCGACTTAATCGTTAGTGGCATCGGTGTTCTTGTATTCACAGGCCTTACAGCTTGGGATGCACAAAAGATTAAACAAAACTTACAAATGGCACCAGATGGTAGCGAGGGAGCACCAGAAGGTTGCACTTCTTGGTTCATTGAGTCTTTATCTTGACTTTATCAACCTCTTCCTTTATCTTCTCCGTTTCCTCGGAAACAACTGAAACTAATAAAGAAAGATTCAAACATACAAGGACAACTCAATCGGGTTGTCCTTTTTATTGATGAACCTTTCTACTTTTTATTGATGAATATTTCTACCCAATAAAATCTATGAGAATAGCTCTGCCTTATAGAAGTTAACATCTTTTTCAACAGTACTGTCCTTAAAAAGTGTGTAATCTATTCTTCTTTTATCCTTGTTATTTTTCATTTTTCTTTATTTTCTTCCAACTTTTAAATTGATATATTTTTCTTTTGTAAGCACTTTTAGTTTCCTCCATAGCCACGGACCCCAATAGAAAGATGACCGCTTGTGCTGATGGCATTGATGTTCTCATGTTGATAGTCCTCTTATACTTTCTGTTGAGTCTTTCAATCCAGTTTGTCGTGTATATACACCTTTGCACTTCTTTTTGGGAAGTCCATATAGGTGAAGTATGCCATATTTCTTTCTGCCTTACATTTCTTAAGGGTTGGATACTTCTTTTCCCATCTGTCTACAAAAGTAAGAAAATGTTCGTATCCCCACAAGGAATCCACACTGTTATCTTCCATACGAAAGACTCTGAGAGTTCACTGGCGATGGTGGGTTTGTCCTTGTGGGCAACACTGTTGATAACCTGACGCTTTGAGATGCGCCACACAGAACTGATGCGCAGCATCAAGGAAAGCGGCACAGACAGCGTTCTCTATGCCTGTTAGTGCATCAGAGATAACCAGGTCTATTTCCTTATCGCCTCTTTCTTTCAGAGTATCAAGTTCATCCTTCCAGCATAGAGCGCCCTCGGTGGGATGGTTGACCACGGAAAGCACCTCCCTGCTACCGTCCTCAAGCACGCCTAATATCGTATAGTAGCTTCTTTTTGACACTTGTCTGATCCCTACGAGTGGAGATGAAGGTTGCGTCGATATAGACTGCCAGATAGTGAGAGGATAGACCACGGCAAAAGCCATTGCTCAACATCATCACGACAACTGTTTGCCAAATAGGAAACCTGTTGTTTGCTGCAAGAACGACCATAGACACACTCAGATATATCACCTATCTGTTCTGTTGTGAGCCCCTTAGTATAAAGAAGATTGAACAGACGAGCGCGTTCCTCGCTCTCATTACGTATCAGTCCAAGAAGCACAGGATAGAAATTACCACTACGGCTACGGGGAATACGAAGAGAAAACTCAAAGCCATGACTATACCAGCGACGACTACGAAAGCCATTGCATTGTTCATCTGTGTCTCACTGACGAATAATTCACGCTCGTGAAAACATCAATGAGTTCATAATTAAAGACTGAAGAGTAACAAAAACCCTCACTACTGCTTGTGTAATTAGAAATAATCTCGAAATTTGTAATTGTGTAAGTTCCATTTTTATCTTAGTTTATATCCAAATACAAAGATAATAAAAATATGGGCTTACACACTTTTTATAGGACAGCACCTTTTTCAACCCAAATCAGACCCTTTCTAAGAACATATAGTATAGTGTTGAGTGCTTCGCACCATTAGTGCTAAGCCTCAACACCATCCGTGTCTAAGCCTCAACACAACAACAAAAGATGACATATCAGACAACTTTTTACCGTTATAATTAATAGTAAGAGGGACATTAAGAGGCTAATTATTAACAAGAAGGTTCTACTGTAATTAGTGTGAGTTAACATATGTCTAGCCCACCATAGAAGAATAGAATCGCTATCCGATAGCGTTCGGCAGTACCATATCCTCTGCCGATGGTCTTGATTTCTTGAATCGACCCATTGATTCTTCTCGGCTTTTCCGTTATTGGCGCCCAGTAACCATGGATCTAATGATGCCTTTGAGGTGTTCTCTTGAACATAAAGACAACACCGTTGATCTCTTCAATGTTGTACTGCAAGGCATCTGCCATCCAGTCTCCCAACATACCATAAGCCTCCATATCTCCATGATAGTTAAGGCGAAGGAGATCACGAAAGAGTTCTTTGACTTTCCAAGCTTGCGAGACCTGATACTCGGCATTCTCCAGCATATCAAATCGCCGACGGTCGTTGGGAGTGTATTTGGACTTGTCTCTTGAGCCAAAGATACTTTGGTACTGCGCAGTTCCTTGAACTCCTTAACCTCACGCTTGCGCACCTTGTCGACGGCATCGTTCAAATAGGTAACGCAGTGGTACAAGTCATGACAGTGGCTGGCATTGGGGAAATACTTCACAGCGCCATCAATGAAAGGCTCCCACATGTCTGTACATACCGTTTCAACCGAATTGCGCTGTTCCTCTGTGAGCGCCTTAGTGCACAGATTATCAACACTTTTGGCTCTTCGGCCTGTTTCTACTTCGATGACATGACCAGTATCTCCATCATAGAGCATGCTGACATACTCATGACCACGGCGGATAGACTTCTCATCCATGCACACATGCTTGTAGATATGAGTCTTATCACGCTTATCCAAACCTCGTTCAACGGCACGAAGCATAACGCCATGTACCTGCTCGAAAGTAAGGCGGAGAAGGCGTGCAGTCTTTGTCTGATTTTTGGTAGAGAGGAGCGTTTCTATCGTTTTTTTTCCATCAGCCAAGACATCCGGGAGTTTGGTAATGCCCTAGGGACAGCGACACTCTTGACCTCTTCGCCATCATGGTAACGAGGAATACGAGCCTCAGGGCGATGGTTTTGTACTGCCACATATCTAAATGACGCCAACTTCGTTCATGACGGAAGTCAAATATAGGGAATTCTTTCTCTTCAACCTTGATGGTGTCATAGCGATATTTGAGCATGATATGTATCTCTTCGGTGGAGTCATCACAGGTCACATTCTCAATCTCCCAATCATTGTTGTTGTGGAGCAATAGCTTGATAATATATCTTCGGTTGTCATCATACTGACTACTAAAGATACGAATTTCGTGCACGCTTAATGCGTGGATACGGCATGTTAATTCACACTAAATCCCTGCAGAACCAACAAGAAAAAAAGTTAATTAATACTGACTATTAAAAATTATATATAAATTTGCATATCAAAAGAAATCATTAATTAAACAATTCGTATGAGAAAACTATCTTTGGCGCATGTCTTAGCTCCTTCCTCCTATTGGGAGCAACGCCAATGAAGGCGCAGTTCAATATTGGTAAAGCTGTAGGAGGTGCCACAAAAGTTCTTAAAGCAGC
>BNJV01000115.1_pt1 | contig 11320 bp, 19 predicted proteins | sample 8540591 | NCBI WGS metagenome assembly BNJV01 (sample SAMD00202457, study PRJDB9452) | human saliva metagenome | host: Homo sapiens
CGGCCGCTCAAAACAAAGCCGCCACCCCCGCCGCTAAAAAAATAAACCCGAGTGCGCCCTCCCGAATAGGGAATGTGCGCAGCTGCAGACCAGTGATGAAAAAGGCCGTCCGAATCGAGTCCGAGTCGGACGGCCTTTGTCTCGGGCGAGTAAGGCTGCCATGCCTGTCCCGCTTCATTCGGCCGTCAGATCAGGATGCATGGGGAAACCTATGTGGAAAGGTCGGCGGATTCGCATTTGAAATGCAACTTTCCATAACAGAAAAAAAGGCCAGTATGCGGTAGCATACGGCCTTTCCTAAGAAAAGATTGCCATGAGCTACACACAACTGACCCAAGACGAACGATACCATATCCAATACCTGTCCCGCTACTGCACCGTCGCCGAAATCGCCAAACAGCTCAACCGCCACAGAAGCACCATCAGCCGCGAAATCAAACGGCACCATACCCAAGGGCAGCAATACAGTGCCGAAAAAGCGCAACGGCAAAGCCGGCTGACCAAACAGCGCAAACGAAAACCCTATAAGCTCGATTCGCAGCTGATTCAACACATCGACACCCTTATCCGCCGCAAAACTCGGTCCCTGAACAAGTATGCGCCTACCTGCGCAAACACTACGGGATCACGCTCCATCACAGTACCGTTTACCGCTACCTCCGCCAAGACAAAAAGCAACGGCGGCACTTTGTGGCAAAACCTCAGAATATGCAGCAAACCCGCCTACGCGGGAATGACGGTTCATAATGCTTATTAAAAACCAAGCCGCCCGTAGCGTGGGTTCTATCCACGAATAAACAGAGATGATTGGATTCGGATGTTTTGGGGAGAAGGTCGTGGGCGAAGCCCACGCTACGGGTTCGGTTTGCACCAAGTCTGTGCCCATTTGACGGAAAGGTCGTCTGAAAACCGGAATACTTAGTTTTCAGACGACCTTTTTGCAGGGAGAGTTTTACGGATAAGACCTCTGCGCCGTCAGAATGAACAGGGATAATTGAATTCGGATGTTCGGTGAAAGGTCGTGGGCAAAGCCCACGCTACGGGTTGGTTTATCCTAAATCTGTGTTCACGCACTGAGCAGGCTTTGGGCGAGGAAGCCGCCTTTTTCGACGCCGGGGAGGATGAAGAAATAGCCGCCGCCGAAGGGGCTGATGTATTCTTCCAGCGGTTCGCCGTTGAGCAGGTTTTGGACGAAGATGAAGCCGTCGGCGAGGTTGGCTTGGTAGCAGATGAAAATCAGGCCGACGTCGAGCTGGCCGTTGGCGGCGAGGCCGCGGGAGTAGTTGAAGGCGCGGCGGTAGAGCAGGTGTTTTTTCATGAACTCGAGGGTCGCGCGGGTTGGCGAGCCTCATGTGGCTGTCTTTGGGAGTGGTTTTTGCCGTCGGGTCTTTGGCGAAGTCGGCGGTATCGCTCTCTTTTTTGCCGTCCATGGGGGCGCCGCTGTATTTGCGGCGGCCGAAGATTTCGGTTTGTTCCTGCAAGGGGGTTCTGTCCCAGAATTCGACGAAGTGGCGGATGAGGCGGACGGCTTGGTAGCTGCCGTTTTTCGTCCAGGCGGGTTCGTCTTGGCTGTTGGCGGCGATGCCTGTCCAGAGGACCTGGTTGGCAATTTTGGGATCGGATACGTCGGGGTTGCCGGAGCCGTCGCGGAAGCCTAAGAGGTTGCGGGCGGCGATGGCGCCGGGTTCGGCTTTGGGCAGCCAGCCGTCTATGCTCCAGCGGATGACGGCGGTTTGGGCGGTGTTTTTGATGATGTCGCGCAGGGCGGCTTGGCAGGTTTCGGGGGTGAAGGCGCAGATTTGGAGGCTGAGGTCGCCGTCGCACCATGATTTTTGGAGGCGGTCGTTGGGGAAGTCGCGCATTTCTTGGAGGTGGCGGGGTTTTTTGTCTTTGAGTCCGAAGCGGTCGTCAAAGAGGCTGCTGCCGACGCCGACGGTGATGGTGAGGCCGTCGGGTCGGAATGTTTTGCCGAGCAGGCCGCTGCCTGCGGGGAGTTTTTCGTGGCCGTCTTGGTATTCGCCGCCTTGGGTGAGGAATTCGATGCGGGCGGTAAGGGTGCGGAAGAGGTTTTCGAGTTGTTTGGGGTCTTTGGCGGTTACGTCGAAGGCGCACATGATGCCGAAGAGTTGGTGCGGGGTGGTGATGCCGGCCTGGTGGGTGCCGTAGCAGGGTAGGCTTGCGGGGAGTGTTCGTTGAGACGGGTCTCGGCGGCGGTTTCGCCTTGTTGTTTGCCGGCGAACCAGCCTGCCGCGCCGGCTGCGCCTGCAGCAAGGACGGTTTTGAACAGGGTGCGTTTGGTCGGTTGGGTGGGTTGTGAATTGTCTTGGCTCATGGTTTTGTCCTGAATGTAGGTCGGATTCTTGAATCCGACGTTTGGCATGACGGCAAGGTGTGTCGCGGTTTGTACTTTGTCGGATACAAGTATCCTAACTTACGAGGGGCTTTATTCGGGTTTTTGTGGGCAAAAGCCCACGCTACGGCCTTTCCCTTTCCGTGGGAGAGGGCATCAGCGATAAGTTTTTCAGACGACCTCTTGAATGGCAAAGGTCGTCTGAAACGGGCGAGGTCAAGTTTATTTGAGACCCAGTGTGCCGCGCAGTTGGCTCAGGTCTTCGGCAAGGGCGTTAATCGGTGCCTGAAGGGTTTTGCGGTCTTCGTCGCTGAGTTTGTCGTAGGTTTCAAAGCCGTCTTTGGTTTTGTATTTGGCGAGGATGTCGGTGACTTGTTTGAAGTTGGCATCGACTTTCTCGAGCAGGGCTTTGTTTTTCTCGGCAATCATCGGACGGAAGAGTTCGACGATTTTTTGCGCGCCTTCGATGTTGGCTTGGAAGTCGCTCAAGTCGGTGTGGCTGTAACGGTCTTCTTCGCCGCTGATTTTGCTGCCGGCAACTTCTTCAATCAACACTGCCGCGCCGCCGACGACTTTTGTTCGGCGGGAAGGAGAGGCGTCGATTTCTTTTGCAGGGCTTCAACGTCTTTCATGAGTTTGTCGGCAATGTCTTTCACGCCGGATACGTCTTTTTTGACCCAAAGGGCGTGTTCGATGCGGTGGAAGCCGGTGAAGGCAGCGTCTTCAGTTTTGTCTTTGAAGTCGTCTTCACGCGCGTCGATGGCGGGGTCGAGTTCGTTGAAGAGTTCGGCAATCGGCTCGATGCGTTCGTAGTGGGTGCGGGTGGCGGCAAACTGGGATTTGGCTTTTTCGATGTCGCCCGCTTTGACGGCGTCGGTGAAGGCTTTGGTTTTGGCAACCAGCTCTTTGGCTTCGCCTTGTACGTAAACTTTATAGTCGGCAAGCGGTTTGGCGAGTTTTTCCAAATCGGCTTCGTTGCCGGTGTCTTTAAAGCCGCTGTCGGTTACTACCAATTTGCCGCGCGGGTTGGTCAGCAAACCGCAGGTCATTTCGTATTCGCCCGGCAACAGAGTAACGGTCATTTTGTCGGAAAGTCCGGGGGCGATGTTTTCGCGTTCGTCAACCACCATCACGCCTTTGAGGATTTCCCATTCGAGCTTGCGGCCGCTGTTGTTTTTGATGTTGAACACGACTTGTCCGCTCGGTACGGTCAGTTCCATCGGTTCACAGGCGGTGTCATTCACGCCGACGTTGACGGTGCCGTCGGCATTCGCGCTTGATGCACCTGACGCGGCAGGCGCGGATTTTTCCGCTTCGGGCGGCTGACACGCGGTCAGACCCAAAGCCAGCATCACGGATAAAGCAGTTATATTGAGTTTTTTCATTTCAAACCTCTTTGGCATGTTGATAAGAATGGGATACGGAATTTTTAAGCGCCACTAATGGCTTTCAGACGACCTCTGCACCGCGGCGGGCCTGCTGCCGTGCAGAAACCAAATCATGACCGGAACCAAATACAGTAGCCACGCCAGTACCTCGCCCTGCGTCGGGTGGTCGGTATAGCCGAAGAAGCCGCCGAGCAGCACGCCCAGCGGGCTGTCTTCATGCAGATATTTGGAAGAATCAAACACTACCTCTTGCAGGTGGTTCCACACGCCCGCCTCATGCAGCGCGCGCAGCGAGCCGGCCACCAAACCGGCGGCCACCACAATCAAAAACGCGCCCGTCCAGCGGAAAAACTTCGCCAGATTCAGACGCATACCGCCCTGATAAATCAGCGCGCCGATGACCACTGCGGCCAGCAGCCCCAATACCGCGCCGACGGGCATAGACCAAGTCGGACTCTGCTGAAACACCGCCAAGAGGAAAAACACTCTCCAGCCCCTCGCGCGCCACAGCCAGAAAAGCCATGCCGACCAAAGCCCAACCTTGGCCGTTGCCTCGGTTTAAGGCCGTCTGAACCGAATCCTGAAGCTGCCGCTTCATCGAACGGGCGGCTTTTTTCATCCATAAAATCATATAAGTCAGCATCGCCACCGCCACCAAACCGATAACGCCGACCACAAATTCCTGTTCCTTCTGCGGAATCTCGCCCGTTGCCGAATGGATGCCGTATCCGATGCCCAAAGCACATCAGCGCAGCCAAAGCCACGCCCAGCCACACCTGAGGCATCAGCCGCGAATGTCCCGACTGTTTCAAAAACCGGCGACGATGCCCACAATCAGGGCGGCCTCGATGCCCTCGCGCAGCATAATCAAAAAGCAATCAACATATATAAAACAAACCTTAAAACTAAATATCCATATGAGGGCCAAAAACCAGCCCATTTTGCCTTCACCGCATTCGAATTTACATGCAGCAAATGTTCATGAAGCCTATCGAAACCTTCATGGCCGAACCACAGGCTCCCTCGGACAACGTGATAAACAAATACGCCCCGCGTTCCGCAATACAAAAAGCTCGCGGCTGAAAAAAACTTGTTACAGCTAAAACAAATGAGCGTGTCACTGTCCAACACCCTATCGGGCGCGATAGCGCGGTGTAAAACAAAAAGAAGAAAAAGAAGAAAAGGGCTATCGGTATCAACATGACGGACATGACAAACCTCTCTAAAAATTCAGACGACCCCGGTTAGACAGGGCGGTAGAAATTTTGTTTGAAAGTATCGGGTTTGAAATACTGTCTGATACGCCAAAAAAATATCTATCGGATATTTGATTCCGCCGTCTCTTTATCTCAAGTCTGACAAAGTACCGCCATCTGCCTGTCTTAAAAGTAAGAGTTTATAAACGGAGTCGCACAAATGCAAATAATTTTTTATTATTTCATCAGTAAACCATTATTTAAACAAGCCAAAAGGCAGCGTCAGAATTTACCACAAAACAAAAGCGAATCAACGTCATACGCTTTCCCGGAAACACTGTTTGTCCGTATGTATGAGAATATTGGAACACCAATAAGCCAAACAAAAAGGTCGTCTGAAAATCCGAATATCGAGGTTTCAGACGACCTCTTTCTCGCCAATTACCATCCCATCCACCTGATTAAAAGAAATGATGCCGAGCATGACGACGACCGTTATCGAAATCCAGAAAATCGGAGGCTGGCTGTCGGATTCGGCGGGTTTGACGGGTTTTACCCAGCCTTTTTGTAGAGAAGGATGGTGAGAAGCATCATCAAGATGCCTAGAAGCAAAAGTATTTGGAAATTATTCATTCACTTTGAAGCCCTTTATAGTGGATTAACTTTAAATCAGGACAAGGCGACGAAGCCGCAGACTGTACAGATAGTACGGAACCGATTCACTTGGTGCTTCAGCACCTTAGAGAATCGTTCTCTTTGAGCTAAGGCGAGGCAACGCCGTACTGGTTTAAAGTTAATCCACTATATCGTTTATGGCGGACAGTTCGCATAATTGGACTGCTTTACTTCTTAAGGCCGGGGCTGGGGTAAAAAGTTCGTCATAATTATCAATTTGATAAATCAAGCACCTATCCCTGGTCTTCCAAACAGGGAGGTTTTTATTGATTCTTTCTGCGTTCGGCTGAGACGGCGTCCTTATTCTGTGTACCCGTCCGATGGGAGGCGGAAGGAAGTATTCCTGATGTCAATTTATGGCAAAAGGTCGTCTGAAAACCTGGATATCGGTTTTCAGACGACCTTTTGATGTCGGCGCCAAACGGCTTACTTGAATTTGTAAGTGTATTGCAGGCCGATGATGTCGGCGTGGTTTTTGAAGTGTGCGCTGGATGCGCCTTTTGCTGTCCACATCGCTGCCGGTCGCGCGGGCAGTGTGGTAGCGGGTGTCGTTGATGTGGATGTGGCTGTAAGCGGCATCGAGGACGTGGTTTTTGCCGATATGGTATTTCGCGCCGAGCGAGAACCAGATGCGGTTGCCGTCGGGCAGGCTGTTCATGCGGTAGCCAGCGTTTTTGACGGGCGAGCGGTCAAAGGCGATGCCTGCGCGCAGTTGCAGCGGGTCGGTCACTTGGTAAGAACCGCCGAGCGCGACTTTGTAAGTGTTGCGCCAATTGGGGGTGATGACGGTGCGGTCGGATTTGCCGTTGACGACATTTTTGGTGTTTTTCAAAAACCAGTTCCGCTTTGTTGAAGCGGCTGTGGCGCGTCCAAGTCACATCGCTGAACAGGTTGAATTTGTCGGTGGCTTTATACATGCCGTGGACGGACAGCGATTCGGGCGTGACGATTTTGACACTTGCTTTTTCATGCGGAACGTAGCCGCGGGCGGCAAGCGCGCCCAAATCCCAAGCGCGGCGGGCGTATGCGCCGTCGGCTTCCCATTCTGCCGAGCCTTTTAGGGTGTGGGTTACTTTGGAGCGGTAGTTCACGCCAACCCGTGCGCGGTCGTTGATGTCCCACATCCAAGCGAGTTGATAGCCGAAGCCCCAGTCGTGGCCTTTTACTTCGGCGTGTCCGTCAGATTTGCCTTGCGCGCTGACGGAGACAGGGGCGACCGGCGGCGCGTGAGGCAAGGCCGCTGGCGAGTTGGCTGATAGAGCCGGAAGCATCCCAGTCGGAATATTTGCGCAATTCGGCTTTGGAATATTGGGCGATCAGTCCCTGCACCGAAAGCATGGTTTTCATTGGCTTTCCAAGCGACGACCGGTTCGATGTCGATGCTGGTGAGGCTCAGTTTGTTGATGTTGTGGCGCAGCACGGAATCTTTTTCGTATTCGGTGGCAGAGCCGAAGGGGACGTACACGCCCTAAGCCCAAAGTTACGTCGTCATTGACTTTGTATGCGCCGTAGAGGTGCGGGGCGACGGTGGTTTTGGTGATTTTGCCGCTTTTCGAGCCGGAAACATCTCCGCCTTGATAGTATTTTGCGGAATCAGCTTCGTAGTGGATGCTGGGCAGGACGATGTTGGCGTTGACGGAAACTTGGCTGCTGTCGAGTTTGGACAGGCCGGCGGGGTTGTAGAAGATGGTTGATGCGTCGGCGGCTTCCGCGCCGGAAGAGTTGGCAGTACCTTGCGCGTTGACCGACTGCGTACCGAAATGGTAGCCCGAAGCGTGGACTGCGCCGGAGAAGAAGACTGCGCTGAGTAAGATTACGGTTTGTTTGATGGGTGAGTGTGTCATTTTCTTGTACCTGCGTGTAAATAATAAAGAGGTCGTCTGAAACAAACGCCTCCGTGTCTGGAGCGGGCTGACGGTTTGGAATCGGCATGTTGAATTGAAACGATGGTCTTTGAAGCGGAAATCCTGCAAGCTGCTTTTGCGCGAATTTTGAGGCTGAAGGACGGCAGTTTTCAATCAAAATACGGTTGTTTCTAACGGTCATTCCGTTTGATTAGTGTAGGTACTCGATTCTATACCACGTTATCGCGTTTGCCTAATATTTTTGGACGCTTTCAGAAAAACTTGTGTGTTGCGTAGATAGGAGAGGGCGGGACTGTGGTAAAGATGTCATTGCGGGATTTATTGATGACTTGGTTCCCTCTATTAGAGCTTTATGCACGAATACCCTGATAAACAAAAATAAATTTGCCATCTTTTTTATGAAAACTACCTTCTAGGGTTAGGTCAGTTTCCTTGTTATCTGCATATAAACAGCATTCGATTCCTATAACTTCTTCTGTACCATTCATTTTCATATGTTTCAAATATTGCCCTATTATCATTTCGTGCGGTCAATGCTATTGCTTTTGGGAGGTAATGATAATTTTTTTAGCTAAAAGATTTTTCATCATCCAGTTCTTCCAAAATTTCCTCATACATACCTTTGTTAATCTGAAATTTGATTTCGAGTTGTTTAAAACTCTCTGATTAAATAAATTTAGAAATTCTTCTATAAGGTCAAAAATTATCTTTCATTTGATCTTTGGGCATATTCATCTCTTTCTTATTGAAAGTTGATTGGTTGAAGCTCTTACATTAGCCCTCAAGCCTGTTAGATATTCTCCAGCTTTCAAAGCAGCACACTTTTTCTGTCTTTGCGTCTAGACTTGGGGTTCTTAAAAATTATAGACTCCTAGTGTTTCAGTGCTCAAAAATCTTGCTTCAAAAGAAAACAAAAAGGTCGTCTGAAAACCCGTTTCCAAGTTTTCAGACGACCTCTGTTTATCTGCCGTTTGCGTGTCGATTATTTAACGCGCAGCACTTCCAGCGTATTGGTCGAACCGGATTCGCGCATTTGCGAACCGCTGGTGATGATGTATTGGTCGCCGGAACTTAAGATTTTTATGTTCGACCAACATGGCTTCCACTTCGTTCAGCGCGGTATCGTGGTCGGTGCTGGTCGCCAAAATCAGCGGGCGCACGCCGCGGTACATCGCCATACGGCGTTGGGCGGAAATGCTCGGGGTCAGCGCGAAAATCGGCAAAGTGATGTTGTGGCGGCTGACTTCGAAGGCGGTCGAACCGCTTTCAGTCAGGGCGACGATGGCTTTGGCGTGAACCGCGCGCGCCACGCTGACCGCGCCGCCGGCAATCGCCAAGTTGGTGCTGACGGCTTCGGGATAATCGACCTGTTCGGCAACGCCGTTGAGCGAATCTTGTTCTTTTTTCCGCAGCCGCACAAATAATCGCCATTTGGCTGACGGTTTCAAACGGATACGCGCCGACGGCAGTTTCGGCGGAACACATCACCGCATCGGTACCGTCCAATACCGCGTTTGCCCACATCGCTGACTTCCGCGCGGGTCGGGACGGGGTTGGTGATCATGGATTCCATCATTTGGGTTGCCGTAATGCTGAAGCGGCGCAATTCGCGTGCACGGCGGATCATGCGTTTTTGCAGGGCGGGGACGGCTGCGTGTCCGACTTCGACCGCCAAGTCGCCGCGCGCCACCATGATACCGTCGCTGGCGAGGATGATTTCGTCAAGTTTTTCAATCGCTTCCACACGTTCGATTTTTGGAAACCAAGCCGGGGCGAACCGCAGTGCTGCCTTTCATTTTCTTCTTCGACTTTTGGCGCGGGCAGTGTGCAAATCTTCGGCGGATTTCACAAAGCTGATGGCGAGGTAGTCGCAACCGATGGCAATCGCGGTTTTCAGGTCGCGGAAGTCTTTCTCGGTCAACGCGCCTGCGGACAAACCGCCGCCGCGTTTATTGATGCCTTTGTTGCTTTTCAACACATGGCTGTTTTTCAACTTTTAGTAACAATCTTACTGCCTTCAACGGATTCCACGGTCAAAGTCAGCAAACCGTCGTCCAACCACAAAACATCGCCTGCAACGACATCATTAGGCAGGGTCGCGGTAGTCCAAACCGACCGCGTCGCGTGTGCCTTCGCCTTCGAGTGCGGCATCAAGAACCAGCGTTTCTCCTTTGTTCAATTCGATGCTGCCGCCGGCGATTTTGCCGACGCGGATTTTCGGACCTTGCAAGTCGGCGAGGATGGCGATTTCCTGTCCGGCGCGTTTTGCCGCTTCACGCACGATGCGGGCGTTTTCCTGATGGAATTCAGGCGTGCCGTGGCTGAAATTGAAACGGACGACATTCAGACCGCCTACACGGATCATGTCTTCCAACAACTGGACATTGTTGCTGCCCGGCCCCAACGTGGCGACGATTTTGGTGTTGTGGCTGATGCGGGTTACATCGCGTTTTGCATTACTCATGTGAAGCGTCCTTTCGGTCAATCCGTTGATAAATGGCATACGGCTTTGTTGGAAAATTACAAAATAGCGTCCCAACGTCGTCTGAAACTGTAAATCTAAAACTTACGTCGAGACATCCAAGCCGTAAATCATGATGCAAATTAATATTTTGGGATTTTACTCTCAAAGTTAAATGATTGAGTGGAAAAATTACAGGATTTTTATGACTTAGGCTAAATTTAATTTTACATACGTTTGGGGCGGCAATCCGCTACAATACCGTCTGCCACTTTTCAGACGACCCTTCTTAAATGGATGTATATAGTGTGAATAGGTTGTCTGAAACCACATTAGTTTCCATCCATATCTTTTTCATCATTATCAGACACAACCATGCTAAGACGAATGCTCACTTCTTTGCCTATAGGTATTATGCTTGCCGATATGGTTTATGGTTTCGTTTTAAATATCGTTCAAGGACTTAACCTTCAGCAGCAAGCGGCCCCTGCTTCAGACGGCGGGCTGGCGGTAACGCCCGACATCGCGTTCAACAGCCTGCAAATCGTTGCAAACGGCGGCATGGTCATCATCATCGGGTTCGGATTGATTGTCTTGTTACAGCTAAACCGTACAGTGCTAAAACGTCAGATTTTGCCCATCGGTATTTTCCGAACGCTCGGACTGATTGCCGTGTTGGCTTTCAGCGTGCCTTCGTTGTGGGAGTGGTTTAATGCCGCATTGACCCTGTCGGCAGGAGGAAACATCCTCAATACCGGCAACCTGCGTTATTTGGTTTCCGCTTTATGTATGCCCTTGATTGCCTTTTTATGTTTGGTACGGTTGTTTTGGTTGGTATAAATTGCACACGCGCCAGCCCGAGCAAAACCCAACGACGGAGTTGCAGAAATAGCATTCTCGGTATAAAACGTATCCGAGTAGCGTAAAATAACCATGTATTGAGAAGAGGTCGTCTGAAATTTTGTTGTAGATGAAATTTCAGACGACCTTTTATATCGTTGAACAACAATTAAGACTGTCAAAATTCAGAACAGAATATCGATGGATTGGATAAAACCCAAAATCGCTCGGATGATAGTAAATAATCTGCGGCAAAGCCCTAAGATTTTTCTTGAAAACTTCTTTATTGTCGTGGTATAGTGCAGGGCTTGGTACAAAATGTGCCAAGTTTTTATCATTGTCCGAAGGCAGGCCAATCGTAGCCCGCCCCTTTACTTTAAAAAGGAAAATAATCATGACTTTAGGGTCTGGTTGGACGCAAAGTTGGTATGACCCGTGTGTTCGACGAACAGGGTGTTTCTGTTCCGGTAACCGTTTTTGGATATGTCTGCCAACCGCGTTACACAAGTAAAAATCCAAAGATACTGACGGCTATACCGCCGTTC
>BNJV01001098.1_pt1 | contig 11318 bp, 17 predicted proteins | sample 8540591 | NCBI WGS metagenome assembly BNJV01 (sample SAMD00202457, study PRJDB9452) | human saliva metagenome | host: Homo sapiens
GATAAAATTACAATTTTTTTCCTTCAATTATTATCTCAATAAAATGGAGTATCTTTTTATATATTGCATATTAAATTCAAAGCAAGGTGTAATGCTCTAGAGTGTGACGAAATTCCCCAATTCCTTTCATCATGTTCAGTAACACTTGCAAGCGAATCCGCAGTAAAAAAGAATTGACCAAATGATGCTCCTCTTTTTTGTGAACACGCAGCAAGTGCAGCACATTCCATTTCGACAGCAGAGCAGCCTTCACTTAATCTATACTGAACCATTTCCCGTGTTTCCCTATAAAAACCATCTGTTGTCCAAGTTATGCACTCTTCAAATGGTATGTCTAATTTTTCAAAAACATCCTTAATTTCACCAATCATTTTCCGGTCGATTTCAATATATCGTGATGGTGGTAAATAATGGAATGATGTTCCCTCATCTCTCAATGCTTTTGTAGGAATAAGGAATGCATTTTCTTTTATATCCCTCAGAACCCCACAAGAACCTGTTGCAATTATTTTCTTACAACCACAAGCAATCAGCCTGTCCAAAAGCTGTACGGACGCAGGTGCACCAATATTAGGACGGACAAGACATATTCTTTGCCCTTTATACTCAATCACATATATATTTGTAGTTCTACAGCAATTTTCAAATTCTTCGGCAATTATTGCATTACTATTCATTGCGAATTCATCTACGCAGTCTCCTAAGAAAGCAAACACACACTTTTCCGGAAGTTTCAACTCCTCGCAACCATGATTTGGTTTAATTACCTCTATAGAAAAATTGTCATATTCAAGTATAGGAATTTTCATTTTTTTATTATCATCTTCAGCATTCTCCTCTAAATATTAACTATTCATCTATTCATTATTTATTAGTCCAAACGAGTGGGAAATAAAATTTATCAAACCAGCAAATTTATTTTAAATCTACAAACCCGAGTTACCATAAACTAAAGTTTACAAAACATAACATAGTCCTCTTCATTTTTCACGAACAACTTCAAAACCTACTTTTTTATACATACTCACTGCATAGTTTATCTTTTGAACCGATAATGAAACTTGCTTATATTCTCTCTCTTTCAATGTCAAAAGAATTTGTTTCATAAGTTCAGTTCCAATTCCCAAATTCCTATATTCCTTAGGAGAGAAATGGAAAGATAGGGTGTTGTGTCATCAATAATCATTGATGATACGAGTCCCTACAGCTCCTACTACCTTTCCATCAAAATCCGCCACATAACATAAATCATCTTTCTTGCCAAAATCAGCAACATATATTTGTAAATCGGGATGTTCTATAATATCTTTGGATGGAGCTTGTACTCCTTCAGGAATAAAAATAGCTTCATATAGAAAAGTATCCAATAAATTAATTTCATTCTGCTTTAATTCTCTAATTACATAATCCATTATTGCCTCCAATCTATGTTCTGTAAATTTATTATTTTATAAATCAGTATAAATTCCACACATACTATACCTCCATACTTTTTGAATTGTTTCTGCTACTTCTAATTTTCCATTATACTAATCATCTCGTAAATTCAAATTTATCTAGCTCTATTATATCAAATATACCCTCGACCATATAGTTATAACAGTAAATCTTACAATCTTGTAATTACCGTATTTCTGTTAAGCTAACCTTACCTTTTTCTCTTTATATATTCTTCAATATCAAACACATTCTTCTTGTCATAATCTTCTAAGAACTTATAGTTCTTATGCTGTGATGTCAATTTATCCGAGAAAAAGGTCTCGAGCACCTCTAAGCTGAAAGATACATTTTCCACCATCCATCACTGTTATCTCGTCTTGGCTCATTAGATCTTTTCCGGTCTTTTTGATAGTTCATGGCAAAGCTGTTCTGATTGGACTTGGTTTCCGAGATATTGTATAAGTCAATGGTTTCCTTTCCCAAAGTTTCTGAAAGTTCTTTTAATGTAGTCTTTTCCTTCCCTCCCAGGAATAAAGTACTATCGCAGTTTCCAATAATCGTATCCGCATTATCCTTGTAAATAGCTTTCAGCTGAGATTGTGCCTGTAGAATAATACTTGCAGAAATTTCTCTGGAACGAATTGTGGCTATAAGCTTCTCAAACTTTGGGATTAAGCCGATATTCGCAAACTCATCTAGGAGAAACCTGACATGAACAGGTAATCGTCCTCCATAGACATCATCTGCCTTGTCACATAGAAGATTAAAAAGCTGAGAGTACATAATTGAGACCACAAAGTTAAAGGTATCATCTGTATCAGAGATAATGACAAATAGTGCTGTTTTTCTATCTCCAATGCAATCCAGCTCAATTCATCTTCGCTCATTAAGTCCCTTAGTTCTTGAATATCGAGAGGGGCAAGTCTTGCTCCAAAGAGATAAGAATGGACTTTGCTGTTTTTCGGCTGCAAGCTTGTATTTCTTGTATTGCTTTACAGCAAAATGTCTTGGTTCTTTCTTTTCAATGCCTCAAAAAGCCTGTCTATCGGATTCTTATAATTTTTCATCGTCTTCTCTGACTTCTGAAGCATCTATCATGTCCAGCAGTGTTGCAAAATTCTTTTCTTCTTTCGGCGCTTCATAGTAGATATAGGCAATCAGAGCCGTGTAATAAAAGCTTTCTCGGCTTTCACCCAGAAATCTTCCCTGCCTTTTTCTCCTTCCCCTTTGGTATTAGCAATAATGGTCTGCACCAATTTCAGAATATCTTTTTCTGAATGGATATAGCTAAAAGGATTGTATTTCATACTTTTTGAAGTTAATGGTATTTAATATTCGAATTTCATAGCCCATTATCTTCCAGCATTTTTGCCACACTCAAGAACTATCGTCCCTTTCGGGTCTGTTACGCAATAGGAAGAATGCATTTGCATAAGATTAGGCTTAACATAAAACCTTGTCTTCCCGGATCCTGATCCACCAATCACAAGAACATTTTTATTTCTTGCATACTTTGGATTAGCTTGGTCTTCCATTCATGCTTAATCTCTCTGTTTTTGGTAAGCAATATATTGTTTTGAAAATTTTTCGTCCATGTATGGCTCAATGTCTTTCCTATTTCCCCAACGAGCTGATCCGTACTCTTTCCCCTGTCTAAACTTTTTGCATTTTTGCCTTTGGTATAGACAATAAATTTGATTAAAACTGCTGTCCCTATTCCCATGAAAATGTCAATAAGATAAAGACTTGGGAAAAAGCTCATTCTGTTAAGCTCCAATAATCCTTGAAAGATTTTATCTATCACATCACCGCCGGTATAACTTCTGATATGATGAGAAAAAAATATTCCCTAAATAGAAAAAAATGCAAGATAGGGAATATTTTTGCTTTGCAAACATTGCCTTATCCTGCACCTTAAATAAGCCTCTGATATCCTTTAGTATCTTCTCAATCATAGGCTTTGCTCCTTCTGCTTATTCTTGATTTTATCTTTGAAAATAATGTTCTTCACCATTTCTTTGAACTTCTCAAGGTTCTTATGGATGGACTCCTTTCTTTCCGTTTTTCTCCAAGTCTGCCAGGACCTTTTTAAATGCCTTGTCCATAATTTTTACATCTTTTCGCTTGAAAAATAGGGAATACTGCTTTGTCTTCTTATCTTTCATAACAGAAAACTTAACACCATATTTGTTCAATTCTTTTTCAGACTTTTTAAGCTCTGTTTCTCTAATGGCAATTTCTTCCAGTTGTCCTTTTCTGAACCAAGTCCTTTCAGCTTCACTTCATTACCCTTTTCACTGACAAATTTCTCCATTCCCTCCCAAATTTTTAGCTTCTTTTTAGTAATTTCTTTATCTGCTGAATAATCAGTTTTGCAGTGATTTTTAGCTGCCTTTATTTCTAAGTTAAGGGTTTTATCGGATACTTCTTCATTGATCATGTTCTTTCACCTCCGCTCAATAATCGCTCTTTGTTTCGAAAGCTTCTCTTTTTGAATTTGTTTCCTGTAATCCTGCCCCACAACCATAACCGGAATACACATCTCTATAATTCTTGAGTAAATTCTTTTGATACTCCACACTTTCAATACAGTTTTTGAATAGTGTCATAGGATAAATTTGTGGTGAAATATGGTCGGCTTCCTTCTTAAGTACCGGCTGTTCACAATGTTGTACACCTGCTCCTTTGCATAGCTTGTGTCCCTTTCAATTCCCAGGTCATCTAAAATCAGTACGGAAGTATTAACCAAAGATTCAATATAGGCATTCTTATCAAAGTCAAAACCACATTTTGCATTTCATTTCATAATCTGCGAAAAATTCCGAATCTTCACAGTAATTTGATATTGCTCTATAAGAGCGTTGGCAATAGAACAGGCAAGATAAGTCTTTCCACTTCCAACAGAGCCATAAAAAAGAAGTCCAACATTTTCTTTCTTCATTTGCTCATAATCCTTCACAAAGTTCTTGGCAATAGAAGACTTTGATTTTCTTCTCCTTGATAATTCTTAAAGCTGTACTCCCATTCAGCTCTGGAACTAAAACAACTACTCTTCAGGCGTTCTATTTCCAATTGCTTCTGTCTCTCTGCTTCTTTTTCCTCTCTCTGTTTGTCGCAATGACAAGATACACGACAGATCATCTTTCCCACCAAAGAACTCCAATATCTTACCGTCTTTTCTTTCGTGGCAAGTCTTGCAGTAAATATGTCCGTCCTTTTCATATTCTTCATTTTCATCGTAGGAATACTCCACGCCCTCAATCCAGATCCTTTTCATTTCGCTCATTATAAATGCTCTCCTTTATCGTATTCTTCCAAACTGGGAATATTGGAGCTTTTAATACTCCCTCCTATTTCCTGGTCTTTATAAAACCAGGAAAGGATAGTTGCTTTATGGTCTTTATAAGTCTTCCCACTACTCTTAAGATATGCCGACAACCGTTCAATATAGTTGTTTAGCTGTCCATTAAGTAGAAGTTCTAATTCAGCTCTGTCATTCTCTTGTAAAAGACATTTTTGAAAGCTTCCAAGTCCATTTTGCATAAAACCATATTCTCTCTCTTGCTATTATTACTATTACTCCCTATCTATATAGTTAGAGTTAAGACTGACATCTTGAAGTTCATGTTTCTTTACTTCTCAAGTCAATATTTTTTACTTCAGAAGTTAAATCTTTGAACTTCTGTACTACTGTTTTTTCTTGCACCATGCTTAAGAAGTCTTTCACATAGATAATGTTGGGCTTTCCAAGACCAACTCTGACTCTTTCTATCAGTCCTATTCCATTCTTTTTATCTAATTCATCTAATAGCTTAATCGCAGTCGGTTTTCGATAAATGCCTTTTCTCATAATCTCTTCCACAGTAAAAGTAGATGAAAACTCTGTTCTGCTTATCCAGCCAATTGTTCTTATAAGACATACCTGCCCTTTTTAGGAGCATGGCATAGCAAAAATAGCTTCTGCAGACAGTCCCTTGAAACTCCTCTCCTTCCACTAATATTTCCGGCACTTTTAAAAATTAAAATCCCTCTGCTTCCCTGTTATAGAAATAGTCAAAGTCCATTTTCTCCCTCTCCTTCTCTCCTAAAATTTGCAAAGAAAAAGACGACAGTTGTTACCATCGTCTTTTTGCCACCATTGATGAAATATTTTTAGATTGATTTTTATCCCTTTGTTGACCACATGAAGAAACTGCAATAATACTTGCACCAAGCATCAGAATCCATAGGGACTAAACAAAAATCCTAAAAACAATGCTTCTATGCCCAATATAGTTTTATTTTTGGATAAATGAGCTATCGCTCCAACAACACATAATATCATGAGAAAGTATAGCAATACCGTTCCTATACTGAGTAAAAAGTCATAAAAGCTATTAGGATACTTAATAGCAGGCTGATTGGAAACAAAAGTATCTTGATGATCCATCTTAACATTACTTAGTCCTCTCTTTCAAAATCAGTCTTTGTATCTCCACACACCATATCAATACAAACATTCACATCGGCATAATTTTTGAGGATCTTTTTCTTCCTCCATCAGGATCTTTCCACAAAGACAGAAATGCTTGTAAAACTGCCTAAAATGGAGGATTTTCACGATTCCTCTTTTTGTAGCAACGCTATAGTCTCCGTATGATAGCTCCTAGAAAAATGATCCACCACCGTAAGTTTCTTTAGCTCATATTCTTTCTCGCACAGCATTCTAAAATCCCTTGCAAGTGTAGATGAGTCACAGCTTACATATACTATTCTCTTTTGGTGACAATTTTTAGCATTGTGTATATTTGCAGCTTATCAAGACCCTTTCTTGTGGGTCTACAACTATGACATCTATATCTCTTATATTGCAGTTTTTCATATTCACCTGTGATGATTTCTTCAGCTTTTGCCTGCCAAAAGAATTTCACATTTTTCTATATTGTTTATTTTCATGTTCTCTATCATTTTGTATATGCAGCCTCACTAGTTTCACGCCGTAAGACAAACTTTGCAGACTTTGCAAGGAATAATGAACAGTACCTATACCGCAGTCACATAAGTTCTATGGGCTTATCACCATGTGGCAGATTTATAACATCAAGTGCCTTTTTGTCTATCTTCTTTTGAAAAATCAATCCATCCCTAATTGCATACTCTTCCTTTTTAGTGCATATTACGCTTCTATAAGTATCTTCCACTTACCGTTTCGTTTTTCCGTTCTCTCGAGCAATTAAACCTTTTTCCTGCATTTCTACAGTGCACCTCTTAATTGTTCTCTCCGACTTCCCTACAAGCTCCGATATCTGCTTTTTGAGTTAATTCCGGATTAGTCTTTTAAGGCATTTTATAATAGCTAATTCTTCCAAAGATATTTCCAAAGTACCATTTTTGGCTACTTGAATAGCACTTGAGCCATCAAAATCAATATGCATATATCTATTTTTCAAATCATGCTTCGCATCCATTAAAAGATTTTCAAAGAATAATTCAAGAAATTCACTTGTGGCATGAATACCTGCTCTCAGATTGTTTATAAATTTGCTCGCACTAGAGCATTTTCTGAAATACCATGAATTTTTGAGCAAATGTATCGTTACTTATGGTAAAACCGAATGTCTTTAAAGTATTTTATAATAAATACTACAGTTGATCTTGTATTTCCTTCTCCAAACGGATGGATTTGCCATATACCTGATGTGAATAGCAAAATGTCTAATCAGCTTCATGTCATATTCATTCCCCTATAGGAAAAGTTCTTATCCTGCGAAAGTCGTAATCAAAGTGTGGCCTAATACTGTCAAATGATGCATACAGTACTGTATCTCCCTTAAGCACCCACTCATTTTTTGTAATATTGTAATCTCTTATTCTTCCGGCGTAATGAAGTACACCTTCAACTAATTTACGATGAATATTTTTGTAATTCTACCGGTGAAAATTGAAAGGTCTTCTCTCCAAGTACTTTTTGCAATTCTTACAGATACAATATCCGCTTCTTTAGTATCTGCTTCCCACACCATCCTATCTTTTTCTTTCTTTTATAGTAACTGCTGACTAAGCCCTATCCGCTTCAGAAATACTGATCTTGCCTTCAATACTGATCTTTTGCAGTTTCAATCAAAATACTTTGAAGGCTTAAGCCCATCTACATCCTGAAGCCGATAGCAGTTTTTCCATGCATTACTTTTTCAACCTTATCCGATCCGTTTTTAGAATATATATCTGTGTAATTCAGGTCTAATTCTTATTAGTCAAAACATAACATCTCATACATCAAATTCAAACAGGATTACAAAATTCACGATGGCGGGACTCTTCCAGAAAGGATTTTTTGCTTTCTCATTTCTTTTACTTTTTCATATAGTCTTCATATAAAAATTTAATAGGATCAGAGTCATTGTGATTAAATATTTCATATTACCAATTTTTATGTTTTTATTGATTACATTTCATCCTTATTCTAATATCTACTATATCTGAAGATATGTCCATTTTCTATGTTTCTCCAAAAATATTCCATAAATAACTCTAAAATAAGTGCTACGAAATTTGCTATTATTATAACATGCACTTAAATCATCTTCTAATGAGGTATATTTAGAGAAAAGCTTTTAAAATAAATGTTTTAATAGGATTAAAATTAAATTAAATAGTTTATTCGAAATTTAAAACATCAGAACTTTCCATGTTCTTCAAAGGAGACTGCTATCATAACTATTGTTTAAAATCTCACTCTATAATATCCCTTTGGAGGTGTGCATATGCAACTACTGTTGAGGCTCTTCGGCGCCTGTATCCTGACGTTTTAGAACCGATAGGGCTTAAGTCAGGAAAAATTTTGCACTAAGATCAACATGGATAGAACATATTTAGCATCTGTTGAATCTGGGTGTCGAAATATTTCTATCAGAAAACTTATTAAGAAGATTGCAGACGGTCTTGATCTCATTATCAGATCTATTCTGCTGTCGATACTTCAGGAGGATTAAACATGGATTATATTGTAACAATTCCTTAGATTGAGAATTCCGTGATGGTATTTTCGACTTAGGGACGCCGTTTTCGGTACTAGTTTGCAAGAAAGCAACTGATTAAACCGGCATAACCTTGGCGAATCAGGATTCTGCATTCGATAGCGTGATCTTAGTTCGGATGAACGCATGAGAGTAAAGTTCAACTGTAATGAAGAGAACGATGACAAATCAAAGATGGTGACGTCATCGATCAATGCTAAAAGCCGTAATCTTGCCAATCAGGCTATGCGTTCGTCGAACCTAGCTAATATAGCTGATTGTAATATCCAGCAGGTTAATATGCAAAGAGTTTTGACATTTTGTACTATGGCATGTTTTCGGGATCAGATTGAGATATTTTAAATGAGACTGGAAGAGATTTTTAGGGTTGTCCCTAGCTACTCTGATAAGCAGCATCGTGGAATGAAGGCGAAGGCCAGTTCCATCTGAATGGAAGCAACATTGAATATCATCGCAGTCATTTTCTTCAGAAGGTACTGACCTATGACGAACTATTCATTTATTGAATCATGCAGTTTTCGCATCAACACAGTAATACACACTGTTTGGTACTCAGTCTCTGTCATTCCATAAATGACGAGATATCAATTCATTATATTGTTTAAGAATATCTGAACTTTCGCATCCAGCAATGAAATTAACCATGGAGTACTATTTCTTCCTGCTCACACACCTCTGGACACGCTATGGGAATCTGTTCAACATACGACCGAAGGAAACCTTTATGGAGTTAAACTTATCAAAAATAGTATTGGGCAATCTCTTGAATTTAGAATCGCTAAGATGTATTTGATACTCATCCAGGAACTTCTGAACAAGAATATTGCAGCTGTTAACGATAATGTTTGATTGTTATCATAGAGCAAATACTAACTGATTACAGATGAATCTATACATCAGTTTTTCTGTACTTGTACAAGTCTACAGGGTGCCACTTGCTGAAAAGTTTCGGCTTGAAAACTATATGGGTTTTTGAGTCGGGGATGAAAACAGTATTTTTAACAAGTCTGAGCCCTTTAGAATCCTCGTTCTCACTTTTCTTTTTATCTGTGAAATATATTCTTTGTTATTTCCGGTAACAATACCAGTGCGAATCTGTGCTTTCCTGCAAGATACTCTACCTGAGACATATGTTCAATCTTCTCAAGAATGTCGTATTCTTCATCAGTCATTGTGAAACTAAAATAATCCGGATTTACTTCTCTTTTTTGAAGAATCTCAAATGACTTATCATTAAAAGAAACGATCATTCCAATGGTTGACATCTTTTTCTTGCGTCACTCGTAATTGAAGTGATAATACATGGACACTGAACTCCGTCAAAACATTTCCGAAGATATTCAGAAGATGAATGAAGCACCTTCTGTCAATTATCTTTTCTTATTTCAGTCGACTTTACGTTCAAAATAGCTTCAGGAAGAACGAACGAAACAACTCCATCTTTTCGTGCAGTGTATAAAGCACGTTCCATAAATACGTCATATGACTCAGTTTTTGTTCCACGTGCTGAAGTATACTTGAAGTTTAAACAAATACCCTCTTGTTCTGTATATTCATACAAAGGAGGATTTCCTATTACTAATCAAATCCAGTCGTGCTGTAATCCACGAGATAATCAGAATGAGTTATATTCTTGATAACTATGCTAACATCGTTCAAACAGAATTTTAAGGCAATGTTTATCCTTGCCACTGCAACTGAAAGTCTATCAATATCATTACCATAAACATCTTTTCACTTCTACATCAGGCAGTTGAAGAAAATTACCTGTTCCACAACAAGGATCCAGTACCTTTTGTGTAGGGTTAGTATTATCAATTTTCAGTCTTTCAATAAGTTTTTTACAACCGCAGTAGGCGTATAATATGAACCTGTTGCTTTGCGATCTCCTATATTGAGGCATGAAATATGTAGAAGTCCAGAACATCCTCTTTATTTTTCCCATTTGAATGGAATATGAGCTGACACTTTCTTCTTTTTCTAGTATCCTTTCGCTGACCGAGAGGTTTTCAGATCTTGAATCAACCGTTTGTATGAACCAATAATATTCGGGTTTTCTAAATAATCAATCAAGAAAAATGTTCTGTCAATAACCTTTCAGAGATCATCTGAATTGCCGCATTAGCGACAATAAGGCTAATCAATTCCTCATCAACCTCAATAGACATAGAAGAAATCATTTTTCAATGGTTGTCTCTACAGACCTTATTCCAACACAGTCATTTGACACATACGACTTATACATTCTTCTTCCTGAAACATATTTCTTATTTCTCCGGCTTTTCAGAGCCTGATTACTCCCCGGATGCGATATCTCTCTTAATGGATGAAATATAACTACAGCTAAAATACGGCGTTCTACCTCTTATTCCTGTTGGAATCAATTTCCCCAATTTAATCCAATTTCTTCCTGTCCCCAATGAAATGCTTAACTGAGAGCATACTTCTGCTAACGACAATACATTCCCAGTCTCAGGTTTATACTAACCATATTGTCTGTTAGTTTTTCCGCCTCACTAGGGATATTCCAAACACCACTTATCCTTTCAGCACCTTCGAGTCCTACTCTGTTCTACAAAAGCCTCTGAACCCTCCATTCAGATAATCCATATTTCAGAGCTGCTTCCTAACAGAAATAAAAGACATATAACCTCCACTAAATCCTTAATATCTATATTGTACTCGTTAAAGCAATCATTATCAATATTAATGAGTCATTTTATAATATATAATTTATAAAGCCGTATATGATAAAAGTCCTAATATGCCACAAACGAAAATATCCTGTTTATAATGGAATAATACTTTATAATTTCTTCTCCATCACCACCACACTCTCCGTATGATAACTCCTCAAAACGC
>BNJV01001617.1_pt1 | contig 11301 bp, 12 predicted proteins | sample 8540591 | NCBI WGS metagenome assembly BNJV01 (sample SAMD00202457, study PRJDB9452) | human saliva metagenome | host: Homo sapiens
AAATACGAATGTACTCTGAAAAAGCTAATAGTATTTAATCAGAAAACTATTAATTACCGCTAAAAAAACAATTAGGGAATATCAAGAAAAATAATAGACTAACTTGCTGTGATTAATTAAAATTTCTACGCAAGTTAGTCTACTTTTTCTATATAATGTAATCAATAAGATTGTAATTTAATATTTAAATCTTCTCAAGCAATAGGCAGCACCAGTCATGATTCATAACTCGTTTGCACTCTTCTAAACCTAAGTTTTTTTCGCTTCCTTTAAAATAATTTCAGCGTCTTGCTCATAGAATCCGCTTAAAATGATCCTAGAATTAGTTGTCATCACACTCACAAAAAGCTGACAAATCCTCAAGAATTATATTTCGATTAATATTAGCCAAAACGTAATCGAATACTCCGTTCACATGAGAAAGTACACGCTTATCACCTTCCAGGACATCTAATTCAACCTCATTTAATTCTGCATTATGTTGCGCATTATTAACGCTCCATTCATCAATATCATAAGCTACAACCTCTTTTGCTCCATATTTTGCAGCCACAATACCTAGGATTCCTGTTCCGCAGCCACAATCTAAAACTCTTTTTCCCGTTAGATTTTGGTTCAAAAGAAGCGAAACAATCATCTGAGTTGTCTCATGCGTTCCCGTTCCAAAGGCTTGTTTTTGCATCAATAACTATCTTCATTGGAATCGATTCGATATTTTTGCTGATGATTCGCATCCTCTAGTTTATTGCCACAAACAATAGCACATTGATTGTCAATAATTATCGGATCGAAGCCCGCTTTCTCCCATTCTTCATTCCAATTCCTATCTTCAACGTTACTAGCAGTAAACGTTATTTCGACATCTGGTATCGGAAAGTTCTGAAGTGTGTTTTCCAAACTCTCCGCATGAAAGAGTTCTTCTTGACAATAACCAATCAATTTCCCATTTTCATCGGAAAAAGATTCAAAACCGATCTCACCAGTAAGAGCAGCAATAACGTCTCTTATATCCTGATTATCAGGCTTTGCAGTAAATTCTACTTGTATATATCTCATAATGGTGTTAAATTTCTATTGCAAATTTATAAAAATTAGGAAAAAAACCTACCATGGATTAGGGAAATTCTGTATATTTGCAGAGAAAGTTATTCTATTTTTTTGCACTATCGAAAGTGTATATTAAGTGCATTAGAGAATAAATTGGTGTTAAACAAGTTACAAATTAAAAAATAAAAGGCATATGAAACGAGTAGTATTACTTTCGGTTTTATTTGGAGCCATGCCATTATTATCAATGGCGCAGGATGACCTTTATTTCACACCTTCAAAGGCGGAACAAGCAAAATATCTAAAGGATAGGGTAGAGGAAGATCGCCCAGTTTACTATAGCGGTATTGGTAAATCAAATGATGAGTATAATCGTCGGGGGCAATATAGCTATAAGAAAGTGGGAGTAGACTCTTTGGGTAATGATATTTATGTCACGCATCTCAACTTTGCATGGCGATTCAGTTGTCTTGGATACTATTTACGGTGGATTAACACGTAGATATGATAGTAATAATGATGACTTTGCTTATAGTCGTCGCATGAGTCGCTTCGATGGTTATTGGGGCGGATATTATGATCCATGGTTTGCTGGTCGTTCTTCAATATATGTAGGTTGGGGCTTTGGTTCTCCTTTCTATGGTGGCTGGTATGACACTTGGAGCGATCCATGGTATTACAGCTATTATGGTGGTTATCCTTATTACAGTTATTATGGCGGATATCCATACTATAGCTATTACGGTGGTTATCCTTATTATGGTTATGCTGGTTATGGATGGTATAATCCTTGGAGAGGATACTATGGTTATGGTTGGGGCTATCCATATTATGGCTATAGAGGAGCTTACGTAACTTATCGCAATGGGCATACTGGTACGGCTAATCATTGGGGAACTACAGCAGGAGATTATAACTATAATCGAAATCGCACATATTCAAACTATCCTCGTACCTATTCTGGTCAAAACAGAAATACCACGAATACTCAGCCTAATGATCTGAGAAGTTACCAGGATAGATTTGGCGGTCAACGTCAAAGTGACTTCCAGAATCAGACTCGCCAGGTTTATTCAATGCCAGAGAATAATTCCTTTGGTGGAGCTAGTAGAGGTTCCTTTGGTGGTGGCTTCGGTGGTTCACAAGGCGGAGGTGCAAGCTTTGGTGGCGCACGTGGCGGTAGCGGTTCTGTATTTGGAGGACACAGATAATTTAAAGTAGTTAGAAATTAAAGGAAATAATGTTTATCATTATGAAGAATAGATATTTTTTTATTTGCGACAGCATTAATGATTGCAATGTCAGCAAATGCTCAGGAAACTTATGAGAATGCAAAGTTAGTAGGGGAGGATCTCAATGGAACAGCTCGCTATGTAGGTATGGGTGGTGCTATGGAAGCATTGGGTGCCGACATATCAACAATAGGAACCAACCCTGCTGGTCTTGGTTTGTTCAGACATAGTAATCTCAGTGTTAGTGGTGGTCTACTCATGCAATCAAATGGTAAGGAGTTTACTAATGGTAATAAGACTAATGCTAGCTTTGACCAAATAGGTGGAGTATATTCAACTCGCACTGGAGCAAAGTCCTTCCTTAACTTTGGTTTCAACTATCATAAAGGTAAGAACTTTGATTATATCATGAATGCAGCAAATTCATTGAATGGTAGTTCACAAAATAAGCAATCATTTATTAAGGGATTAGTTGGTAGTGAAGGCAATGGTGGCTTTTATGTAGATAGAGATCCTAAAACAAATGCTAATGTTGGATATTCTGACTTAAATAAGAAAAGCAATGCTTATACATTTAGTCAGATAGATTATCTCTATTGGAACACTTTAATTCCAACTAATAATCCTACGAAACCTTATGACTATGATGGAGGAAATGATTATACTTTTAATCGTGCTCACAATGGTTATATAGGTAACTACGATTTCAGTATTAGTGGGAACCTAAACGATAGGGTATATCTCGGTGTTACTTTCGGTATAAAGGATGTACACTATAACGCATATAGTGAATATTCTGAGAATTTAGTTAGTGGTGCGCGTGCTTCGGTAGCAGATAATAGAAGTATCACTGGTAGTGGTTTTGATGTTACAGCAGGTGTAATTGTACGTCCAATTGAATCTTCACCATTTAGAATTGGTGCGTATGTAAAGACTCCAACATGGTATGATTTGACCACATCTAACACAACTAGTCTTATAGATTATAGAAACTATGGTGCTGCAAATAATAGCAAGTACGTAAACAACTCTTATGACTTTAAGATATGGACTCCTTGGAAGTTTGGTTTCTCATTAGGTCATACTATCGGAAGTTCTCTTGCTTTAGGTGCAACTTATGAATATGAAGATTATAGTCGCATTAATACAAGAATCAATGATGGTGGTTACATTGATTATTGGACTGGTAGTTATTATGATTCATCTATCGCTGATACTCAAATGAATAATCACACACGAGAAGTTCTAAAAGCTGTTAGCACTTTAAAGTTAGGTATTGAGTATAAGCCAACAACAAACCTCGCATTACGTGCTGGTTATAATTATGTAAGTCCAATGTATTTTTAGCGATGGACAGAAAGACCCAGGTCTATCTTCATTAGGAACATCTTATGCTTCAGCAACTGATTATACCGACTGGAAGGCAACGAATCGTTTTACCTTAGGTGTTGGTTACCAGATTGATAAGTTTAATATAGACTTAGCTTATCAATATAGTAGTCAGGCTGGTGATTTTTATCCATTCTCAAATGTAAAGAATATAAATATCAACTCAACTACGTATAATAATATAGCAACAGGAACTAAAGTTAAGAACGATAAGAGTCAATTACTATTGACCTTAGGTTACCGCTTTTAACCTGACACATATTCTTAAATAGTAGACAATAGATAGAATAATATTCTTACTTTAAATATTAGGATATTCAAGTTTGGATCAATAACCTGATTAAAAAAAGATCAAGAATAATCCTTTCAAAAGTAAGAATATATCTATAAAGAGGACAATCCCGAAAGTTCTTTCATTAGGCTTTCGGGATTTTCTATTTTCATATAACAACTATTCTTTTATATAGAACACCTTTTTCTTTTTCACATAACAGCCTTTTCCTCATCAACAATGATAACCTTAAAAGCATTAAAGGAGAGTCTTTCCTTAATTTATTTATCATAATCCTCATTAATAAACTCTAGGACCAAAAATAGCTGTACCGACACGCACCATTGTTGAATGGCATTCAACGGCTATTGGGTAATCATGGCTCATACCCCACGATCGCTCTTTAAATTCAGGATCATCAGAGAAATACGTTGCTTTTAGCTCATCAAATAAATTGGAAGCAAATGTCATTTCTTTACGTATTTGATCTTTATCTTCAACATTAGAAGCCATCATCATCAATCCAGATATATGCACATTCTTTAGTTCTCTCCATTCACCACTCTTTAAGAACTCACGACAAGCATCTGGAGTAAAACCATATTTACTCTCCTCTTCTGCAATATGCAACTCTAATAGAACATTGATAACTCTATTATACTTTGCAGCTTGCTTGTTTATCTCCTTCAAAAGCTTGACAGTATCTACTGCTTCTATCATTGATATATAAGGAGCAATGTACTTCACCTTATTTGTTTGTAAATGACCAATGAAGTGCCATTCGATATCTTTTGGGAAGACTCTGAACTTTACCAGCCAGCTCTTGTTCGTGACTTTCACCAAATATACGTTGTCCTTCACGATAAGCTGCTTCTATATATTCTTTAGGATGAAACTTACTGATAGCAACCAATTTCACTCCATCAGGAAGCGTATCGAGTACTTCATGTAAATTCTTTGCGACATCAAACATAAGTTATAAGTTTTTATCGTTTGATTATTGTTCAAATTCTGGCTTACTCTCTTTTTCTTCCTTTTTCCCTGCACGATGTTCAAAGACATCCATAATCTTTGTTTCGGTGATAGCTGCAATTTCATAATCAATCAGTGTAGCCCCCATAACTTCGTCTACATGCTTAACGGCTCCATTGACAGAATGTGCTTGAACAAGATAAGTAACAGAAGAACGCTTCTCTTTCTCTGTCTTTTCATCAATAGTAATAAAAGCTAGACGAGCTTTAAACCACTTATCATCTGTATCAATATCACTAAAGAATATTTCACCGTATGCTGCTGGTGCAATTGCTTTTACATCAAATTCACCACTTACATAATGTGACATCTCTTCGGTAATAAACTCTTCGGCTTCTGAAAAACTGAAAGCATCAACGACATATTGCTCTATCACCTTTTTATTCTGACCATCTTCCATGGTTTTATCATATCTCACTCTTGTTTCAAACCATGTGCTAGTTCTACTTCTCATATCTTTTAATAATTTAGTTGAAAAGTTCTCATCCTCAAAGAGAAGATGAGATACTACATATTTAATGTAGCGCAAAAAGTAGTAAAAATCTGCGTTAATCATCTAAATGTGCCATTAAATATATATATAACTTTGCAAGCATAGTAAAAGAACTATGGGTGGATGCCCTTCCTCCTATTTGTAATCAGTAAAGGAGGATAAACAAAACAATTATGCCAGAAATATCAGTTCGTGGGCTTGAAATGCCAGAGTCGCCTATTAGAAAGTTGGCGCCACTTGCTGCTGCGGCAAAAGAACGTGGCACTAAGGTTTATCATTTAAATATAGGACAACCAGATTTACCCACACCTCAATGTGGGCTGGATGCATTAAAGAATATTGATCGAAAGATTCTAGAATATTCTCCATCACAAGGTAATCTGTCTTACCGCAAGAAACTATGTGACTTTATAAGAAGTTCAACATAAATGTTACGCCTGATGATATTATTATCACATCAGGAGGTTCTGAGGCAGTCCTATTCTCATTCATGTCCTGCCTTAATCCTGGAGATGAAATCATTATCCCAGAACCTGCATACGCTAATTATATGGCATTTGCCATTTCTGCGGGTGCAAAGATAAAGACTATTGCGACATCTATTGAAGAAGGTTTCGCCCTTCCCAAGGTAGAACAATTCGAGAAATTAATTAACGAGCGTACACGTGCTATTATGATTTGTAACCCTAATAATCCTACGGGTTACTTGTACACACGCAGAGAGATGAATCAAATACGTGACCTCGTTAAGAAATATGATTTATATCTCTTCTCTGATGAGGTCTATCGTGAATACATCTATACAGGCTCACCCTATATCTCGGCAATGCACTTGCAGGGGATAGAGAATAACACGATACTTATAGATTCTGTTTCTAAGCGTTACAGCGAATGCGGAATACGTATCGGAGCTTTGATAACCAAGAATGAAGAGATACGCAAAGCTGTCATGAAGTTCTGCCAAGCACGTTTGTCTCCACCACTTATTGGTCAAATCGTTGCAGAGGCAAGTCTTGATGCTCCACAATCATATTATCGTGATGTATATGATGAGTATGTCGAACGGCGTAAATGTCTTATTGATGGTTTAAACAGAATCCCAGGAGTCTACTCCCCTATCCCTATGGGAGCTTTCTATACTGTAGCAAAGTTGCCTGTTGATGATTCTGATAAATTCTGCCGTTGGTGCTTGGAAGAGTTCAGCTATGAGGGCGAAACAGTCATGATGGCTCCTGCTAGTGGCTTCTATACAACCCCTGGTGCCGGTCGTAATCAAGTTCGCATTGCATACGTACTTAAACGAGAAGACTTACAGCGTGCTTTGTTTATTCTACAAAAGGCATTAGAGGCATACCCAGGACGCGTAAAGGAAGAATAAAATCAAAACTCAAGTTTATAATTCTAAAATTATAGTCCATGAACACCATGGACAGAACTTATGAACTATCCACTTTTTATTGCTCGAAAGATTTATAATGGAGGCGACAAGACCAGAAAGGTTTCTAAGCCTGCTATCCGTATTGCCACCATTGGAGTGGCAATAGGCTTAGCTGTGATGATCATCTCTGTGAGTGTTGTTCTCGGCTTTAAGCACTCTATCCGTGATAAGGTTATCGGCTTCGGAAGTGATATAACAGTAGCAGACTTCCTTACCTTACAAGGTTCCGAGCAATACCCCATCCAAATCAATGATTCTTTAATCAGAGTACTAAAGAGTACACCTGGTATAAAGCATGTACAACGTTATGCTTACACACAGGGAATCTTAAAGACAAACGATGATTTCCTGGGTGTATTATTAAAAGGTGTTGGTCCTGAATTCGATTCAACCTTCATTCATTCAAATATGATAGAAGGTACTCTTCCAAAGTTTTCTGATTCTGAAAGCCATCAAAAGATTGTTATTTCAAAAAAACTATTGCAGATAAACTAAATCTAAAAAGTGGGGCAACGCTCTTCGCTTACTTTATTAACAAGCAAGGAGTTCGAACCCGTAAGTTCACCATTACAGGTATTTATGCTACTAACATGAAGCAATTCGATTCACAGATTTGCTTCACGGATTTATACACCATCAACAAGCTCAATGGATGGGAACCCGATCAATATAGCGGAGCTGAATTGCAAGTCAATGACTTCTCACAGCTCAATCTCATCACAATGCGGATATTAAATAAGGTGAAGAACACTGTGGATCATTATGGTGAAACTTATTCTGCCGAGAATATCACCGAGATGAATCCACAAATATTCTCTTGGTTGGACCTGATGGATATGAACGTTTGGATTATCCTAGCACTTATGACCGCTGTCGCTGGTGTAACAATGATTTCTGGCTTACTAATTATTATTCTTGAGCATACCCAAATGATTGGTATTCTCAAAGCGCTTGGCTCACGCAATCGTCAGATACGCCACATCTTCTTATGGTTCTCAACCTTTATCATTGGTAGAGGATTACTCTTAGGAAACATCATTGGCTTAGGTTGCATCTTATTACAAAAGTGGTTAGGATTAATAACACTTGACCCACAAACTTATTATGTGAGTGTTGTTCCTGTAGAGATTAACATTCCACTTATCATAGCACTCAACCTTGCAACCTTACTCATTTGCATAATCGTTCTGATTGCTCCAAGTTATCTCATCAGTCATATACATCCTGCCAAGTCAATGCATTATGAATAAGAATAACCCTCCCTTACTTCGAATGAAAGTATCACAAGACATAGCGAAGTAATGGAGGGAAAATGAGTTACAAGGACTTCGAAGTTCTTGAGTCTTCTTCTGTCTAAAACTATGTTACTATCCCCCTATCTTCCTCTGTTACCATATCTTCAAAACCTATGTCATTGAAAACCTATGTCCTTCTGTCTAAACCCTATGTTACTATCCCCCTATGTTCGTATGTTACTCTGTCTCCAAAACTTATGTTCTTCTGTCTCATACAAAAGCCCCACCCCGTTAGGTTGGGGTGAGGCAGTGTACCACGGAAGCGAGAGAACCAAATTAATACACTAGTTTTTGAAAGACATTAATTTCACAATTAATATAATCGATTGTCTTATTACAGAACGATTGATACCCTGAATCAATCTTAAATGCCCCTCAGTGGTACTGCCTCCCAAGCCCCTCCAAAGGAGGGATGTCCCTATTGCATACAGTTTGAAATAACCAAATATATGTGAGCGGACTTAGGGACATCCCCCTTTGGAGGGACTTGGGGAGGCTTCTTTTGTGGCACATATCCTAACTAGCTTCCGTTAGGCACTCCTCCCCCTTTCGGGGAGGCGGGGTGGGGCTTACCCAGCTACTGGTCCATTCTCTTCTTTATTCTCCTTCTTCTCTGGTTCTTTCGTAGGCTCTTTCTTCCTCGCAGGATTATCTACTGACACCTCCGCTGCATGAGCAGCCTCACGCATTTTAGCTTTAGGCGTGAAGATAATCTTAGGAGTCTTAAGTGTGGCAGCTGTCACGTCCTTCATGTTGTCCATCATCTTTGGTGGGAAGTAAATGCGAAGCGAACCGAGGTCGCCAAGATCAATACTGGCACCCATCTTCAATGATCGGCACGCCATCTTACCCAACGTGATAAGCGTGTTCATCACGTCACCACGCGAGAGAGATGTCTCGTCCATAATCATGTCACAAAGTGCATCAAGCGTCATGTGTTGGTTACTCTTGGGCACAGCATAGTATACCGTCTGCCCCTTCTTCTTCCCGATTGTTTGCTTCTTTGATTTTACTTGAATTCTACCATAGCATTATTCTTTTTAAATGGTTGATAAATATGTTATTAAAACTCTTTTTATTGGTTATTCAATACTTCGTTTCAAGGGTGTTTAACACTCTTGCCTAAAGGTGTTTAACACTGTTGAACAAGGGTGTTAAACACCTTTGAAACTCATTGTTCTGCGTCCTATATCAATCACCTTACGGCTGTGTTTAAGGTGTCGCCTTTTAGGGGGCGACACCTGTAAAAGTCAATCGCGAGGACTACTGAAACACCCCTGCCCTGAACCCGTGGTCGCGGTCATAGCCCATCACGTTGACGTTATCACTGTCGAAGCCCAGATAGTACGCGGTCGCGCTGTTCCATGGGTAAGCACTCGACGACCAATAGCCGCCGCCGTTGCCAACAAAGATCAGACTACCGTTGTAGAAACCCAAGGCGGGCAGGTAGAAGTAGTTGTTTGCATCGGCTGCGGAAGGAAGAGTCTGAGATACAGACCAGCTATTTCCGTCGCCATTTGTTCGCCAATCAGTACCGTCTACTGCAGTGTTAGGGTTGTATCCGCTTATATTTGCTTTCTTCTTAAACCACATACCACCTTTATATAAATGACCCATTGTTGTCCATAGTTCGTCTGCGTCCCAACGGGGGGCGCCCTTTGCAGCGTACCATGTCATCTCATTTACGTTAGGAAGAGTAGCGCAACTCTGGGTAGCGTTGAAAGGTGAACCGCTGCCCTCGTGATAGTATCGTAAATCTGTGTTGCCCCGAGCGTAGTTGCTATTACTGTTATTATTCAACACTGGCTGCCATGGATTAGCGCTATTCCATTCGTGACCTGCCCAAAAATTCTGCTGAGCATCCCACATATAATACATTCCATCGTAATCATGCGGATTAAGATTAGCAGTTATATCATGAATAGAACCTGCTGTACAGTTAAGTGTAACAATCTTAGAGACTGTTCCTTCTATTGCACCATCTGGATTGTCTGTTGTATTGCGAAGCCAGTAGCGAATACGGAAAGTATGAGTACCAGGAGCAACAACTGCATAAGTAGCATTCTTGCTCATATCATCAGCGGTATTGTCTATTGCAAAGCCCGAACCAGTTGTTACTGTAATCGTCTTAGAACCACCTGAAGCAAGCGTAAGTGTGCCATCTGCAGCCATATTGTAAGTTCCAGCAATCTCATCATCGCTCATAAGCTCAACCTTAATCAACGTGCTGCGCTTTACATATTCGTTATTGGTACGAGGAATGAAGCAAAGATAGGAGGCTTTATGGTTAAGTGTGAATGTATAATCATTACCAGCTTTATTACCTGTTGCTATTCCGCAATCTCCCGATTCCCCTGCATGATCAAAGTTATTTGGAGCAGACTGCGTTTGTGTTGCCTTAATCTCTACTTGTGGTTGAGATCCTGTAACAGCCGTATTGGTGTAAATAATATCATGTGAAGCCCCTGTATATGTGCCAGACAACGAGAACTTAGCAAAAGACTGGTTTGCTGCAGAAGGTATTGTTGCCGTAGCACTCTGCTGCCAAGTACCCGCATCATCCTTTACCCATATTTTGTCCGTACTATTCCAATTTACGGAAGCACCTGTGCCCTTTGTATGATTAAGGATGGCTGTACGCGTTGTTGCATCTGGTTGAGACGTACCTGTAAAGATAGTTGTACCAGCTGGAATATTATCTTTCTTCTGCCTTTTCATCCTGTGCAACGTCATCATTCGCACAGCTGGCAGCAAACAATAAAGCTGCGAAGCCGTAACACATGCCTTGCATTACAGAACCAATAGTTGTTCTCTTCATAAACTTATTCATTTCTTTTCCTTTCTGATAATTCTTAATCGTTTTCCGTACTATTCCAAGAAGTCTCACCTTGGTCTTCCTCTTCATCGTTAAAAAAGTTACGCTTTGCATCGCCCGTTACTATACCTGGTTGAATTGTACCAGCATTACCACTGGCATGAACCAAGAGAGCTTCTGTCTCCGTACAAACAATGTTGCACTGGGGCTTTTTGATAAATCTTTCTTTCAATTACCATCATTTCATTTAATTTTTAAGGGATACGGAGTCAGCGTATCCTACTTGTTT
>BNJV01002885.1_pt1 | contig 11281 bp, 12 predicted proteins | sample 8540591 | NCBI WGS metagenome assembly BNJV01 (sample SAMD00202457, study PRJDB9452) | human saliva metagenome | host: Homo sapiens
TGCCAGCGCCGAGGAGGCCGGAGGCTCGCGGCTTTCGCCCCCGCTGGCGCGCGCTCCGTAGCGCGCAGCGACCCAGGGCGACACCTGAGCGAGAACCCGGGAGGCCGGTCAATTAGTGGTGGCCGGCCTCACGTGTTTGTCGGCGGCAGGGAACGATGCGACGTGGGGAGTGTCCGGCCGAGGGGTCGGGTCAGCTACCTCCACGAGGTCCGGGTCATTGGCTAGGTGCGTACCGCACGAGCTCTCCGAAACCCCGCGGAGTACACCCATCTCCGATCAGTGGTACCCGACCGTGCAGTACCAGCAGTTGCCACCAGAAGCCGTCGTCTCGCCATGCGCGTCCGCGTCACCGACCGACACGACCTCTTAGAAGCCTCAGACGGAGGTCTTCAGTGCCATCTGCTCCGTCACGTCCCGACCTCCTGGCGGATGCGGGCGGCGTCGGACCTCGCAGCCCTCCACCGGAGGACTGAGGCGTAGGTGCCGAGGGTATCGGCGAGCCCCCGTCTGAAGGCCTCCGGGCGTCTGCGGGCCAGGCTCTGGAAGGTCGACCGCCTCCGCGTGCGGTCTCCAGGGCCTCGCTGCGGTGACCGGCCTCGGCCAGGCGCTTGGCGAGCCGGTGCAGGCACGGCGCCAGCGCCGGGGCGTGAGTCGCCGGATCGCGCTCGGCCAGCTCCCGGCGGATCGTCGCCGTCTCCCGGATCGCGGCCAGGGCGGCGGAGCGATGCCCCGGTGTCGCCCAGGCACGTGGCGACATTGTGCAGGCAGGCCGCCAGGTCGGTTTGTAGGCGGCCGGATCGATCTGCGCCAGGCTGCGGTAGATGGTGACCGCCTCCTGAACGGCGGCCAGGGCCTCGTGCGTGCGCCCGGCCCGACTGAGGTTCAGGTGAGGATATTGAGCGACCGGGCCAGGTCGGCGGTATAGGAGGCCGGATTGGCCCGGACCAGGCGCCGGTAGATGTCGATGGACTCCGGGCCGCCGTGAAGGACTCGTGCAGCTGCCCTGGCCGTGTACAGGCCGACGGCGAGGATGTACAGGGACTCGGCGAGATCCGGGTGTAGTGGTGGGATGCTGCCCTGCACCAGGGTGCGCCGGATGCCGACCACCTCGCGAGCCGCGGCCAGCGCGCGGTCCAAGCTGTCGGCGTCGCGCAGGGCAGGCGGCATGCGCCTCGAGGGCGTCGGCCAGATCGGGCAGATGGGTGTCGGGGGCGCTGTGAGCCCAGGGCGCTGGCGATACCGACCGCCTCCTGAGTCGCGGCGAGTGCCTCATGATGCCGTCCCACGTCGCTCAGTGCCGGGCCAGGGTCCCCAGGGAGCTGATGACCTCGGGGAGTAGAGTGGCGGGCGTCGGCGGGCCAGCCCGGTAGAGCGCGGCGGCCTCCTCGGCCGCTTCCAGGGCCTCGCTCGCGGCGCCCGACGGCGGCCCCGCAGGCGGCCAGGACATCCAGGGCCCCGGCGAGCTCACCGGTGCAGGAACCGGGTTCGTCCTCATCGAGGCTGCGGTAGAGACCGACGGCCTCCCGGCCCGGTCGAGGGCCCTCATCGACGTACCCCACCGTGCGCAGGCGCGGCGCCAGACTGCTCAGGCCGCGCGAGCCGGCGGACCTGGGTGTCGGGGAGCGAACTGGGACCAGACGCCGTCGGACGCTGATGGCCTGCTGCGCGGTGACGAAGGCGCTCGCTCGGCCGCCCGGACTCGCCCAGACAGCAGGCGAGCGTGGTCAGGCCTCGAGCCAGGCCGGTGTAGTGGCGGAGGCTGTCCCGCTCAGGCTCCGAGTAGAGGTCGACGGACTCCTGCGCGGTGGCCAGGGCGTCGCGCAGCTCGCCCGGCTGCGCTCAGATCGACGGCGAGGCGGCGCAGCGACTCGGCCAGGCCGGGCGCATGCGCGTCGTAGTCCTGCTGGGTCAGGCGCCGTCGGATCCGGGACCGTCTCCCGCGAGATACCGCGAGCCCCTCACGGGGATCCGGCGGCCTCGCGCAGCGGACGGCCAGGACCGTCAGTGCGCTGGGCGAGGTCGGCCAGGTGGAGATCCGCTGACGCGTGCCAGGCGCGAAGGATCTCGCTCGCCTCGAGCGGCGTCGAGGGCCTCGCCACGGCGCCCCGAGCCCGCCAGGCGCTCACTGAGCTCCAGCAGCCGGCCGGCACGGGCCGCGCCCTCAGGGGCTGACATGGGGGAGAGCGGCACGATCTGAAGACCCTCAGGATCGGGAGAACGGTGGTGACGGCACGTTACGCGGCGCGGAGCGCGCGCCGCGATGGGGAGAGTCACCGAGACGCGTCCCGCCGGCACGCTCCCTTTAGAATCGGCGCAGGACCAGTAGTGCGGGTATCGCCATCGCAAGGAAGGGGAGCCGATGTGGGTGCGCTGTTCAGCCTGAACCACGTGGGGCCCAGGTCGTCGCCATGACGGCGACCTTCATCCTGTGCCTGACGCTCGGGCGCCGAGCGCCACCTGCGCCACAAGGACGCCGGCGTCAAGACGCACGTCCTGGTGGGACTGGGCTCCTGCCTGTTCACCCTCGTATCCGCCTCACGGATTCGCCCCCGGTCACCGGCGCGGATGTCGCCGTGGACCCCAGCCGTGTGGCCGCGCAGATCGTCTCCGGCATCGGCTTCCTGGGCGCCGGGGTCATCTTCGTCAACAACGACACCGTCCGGGGCCTGACCACCGCCGCGACCGTCTGGCTCAGCGCCGCCATCGGCATGGCCTCGCGGAGCGGGCATGATCCCCTGGCGGCTACGGCCGTCGCGCTCGACTACGTCGTCGTCCTGCTGCTGGGCCCCTCACCCGCGCCTCGCAGCCGCCGCGGCGAGGTGACTGTGCGCATCGACTCACGAGGTCGGCCGCGCCATCATGCCTGAGATCCTCCAGGCAGCCACGGCCTCCGGCTTCACGGCCACCCTCGAGGAGACCGAGATGATCCCGTGGCGAGCGCGGGCGCACCATGAACGCCGTCATGCGTTTCCACGGGCAGCGGCCCGCCGCCAACCTCATCGAGTCCCTGTCCGGGCTCGACGGGCGTTGACGGCGTCGAGTGCCTCGAGCGCGGCCGGCTCGACTGACCCGAGCGGTTCCTGATCCCGGCGCCTCCTACCCAGGGCGCGGATGATGGCCTCGACGGTGTCCTGGCGTCGCCGAAGAGCATCGAGCTGTTCTCCCGGAAGAAGAGCGGGTTGTTGACCCCGGCGTAGCCGGTGGCCATGGACCGCTTGAAGACGATGACCCGGCTCGCCTCCCACACGTGCAGCACCGGCATGCCCGCGATCGGCGAGCCCGGCTCCTGGGCCGCCGGGTTGACGGTGTCATTGGCGCCGATGATGAGGACGACGTCGACGTCGTCGAAGGAGTCGTTGACCTCATCCATCTCCAGGACGATGTCGTAGGGGACCTTCGCCTCGGCCAGCAGCACGTTCATGTGCCCGGGCAGGCGCCCCGCCACCGGGTGGATGCCGAAGGTGACCTCCACGCCCTCCGAGCGCAGCATCTCGGTGAGGGTGGCCACCGGGTACTGGGCCTGGGCGACGGCCATCCCGTAGCCGGGGGTGATGACCACGCGTCGGGCGTTCTGCAGCAGATGAGCCACCTCGCCGGCGCTGGTCTCGTCCACCGAGCCCTCCTGCCCGGGGCCACCCTGCGGCGGCGCTGGTGGAGTCGGTCCCGTAGCCGCCCAGCAGCACCGAGACGAAGGAGCGGTTCATGGCCTGGCACATGAGGTAGGACAGGTAGCGCCCCGAGGAGCCCACCAGCGCCCCGGTGATGATGAGCAGGTCGTTGTCCACCATGAAGCCGGTGAAGGCGGAGGCCCACCCGAGTAGGAGTTCATGATCGAGACGACCACCGGCATGTCGCCGCCGCCGATCGCCAGCACCAGGTGGGCGCCCAGCGCCAGCGCGATGATGGTCATCACCGCGAGGAAGGCCCAGCCGGTGCCCGGAGCCGGGACGGCACCATCATGAAACCCCACCATGAGGAGCAGGGAGACGATGAGCGCCCCTGAGGTTGAGCAGGTTGCGGCCCGGCAGCGTCAGCGGGCGCCCGGCACCCGGCCGGCCAGCTTGAGGGGCCGCCAGGACCGAGCCGGTGAAGGTCACCCCGCCGACGAAACACGCCCAGGAAGACCTCACCGAGGTGGAAAGGCCCCCAGCGAGGCGGACAGGGCGTCGGGGGAGACGTAGGAGTTGTATCCCACCAGGACGGCCGCCAGCCCCACCAGGCCGTTGAGCACGGCGATGAGCTGGGGCATCCCGGTCATCGCCACGCGCCTGGCCACCACCAGCCCGATGACCGAGCCCAGGGCCAGGCCCATGGCGATGAGCAGCAGGGTGGGCACGCCCTCGCGCGGGCCGGTCTGCTCAGAGCCAGGCCGATGGCGGCGAGCACCGCCACCCCCTACGCCGACGGCGCCCGCCACGTTGCCGGCCACGGCCGTCTCGTGGCGGGACAGGCCGGCTGCGGCCAGGATGAACAGGATCGCGGCGGCGATGTAGGCCAGGACCACCGGGGAGGGCAGTGACGGCGCGGCGATCAGCGTGTCCGACGACGCAGCCGGCATCAGCATGTGAGTCATCATCTGCTCCTCACCTCAGTCCTTCGTGAACATGGCGAGCATGCGGTGGGTGACCGCGAAGCCGCCGACGATGTTGATCGTGGCCAGGACCACCGCCGCCAGGCTGATGGCGCTGATGAGCGGATGGGGTGACCCACCTGCGAGATCGCCCCTGACCAGGATGATCCCCGAGATCGCGTTGGTCACCGACATGAGCGGTGTGTGCAGTGCGGGGGTCACGTTGGAGATGACGTGGAAGCCCAGGATCACCGAGAGCATGAGCACGATGTAGTGGCTCGTCAGGCGCGCCGGCGTCACCAAGCACCAGGGCGGCGGCCACGAGGCTTTGCAGCGGCCAGTCCCCAGCCACTGCCGGGAGCGTGAGCGCGCCTGCGCCGCGCGGGCGGCCTCCTGGGCGGCTGCGTCGTCGGCGGCCGCCTGCTCCCGGGCGTCCCGGGGCGGGAGTGGCCGAGACCCTGGATCGGGGAGGGGGCCAGAGCAGTTCGCCGTCGTGGGTGACCGTGATGGCCCGGACCACCTCGTCGTCCAGGTCCAGGGCGAGCTCTCCGTCCTTGGCGGGGTGATCAGGCCCAGCAGGTTGACGATGTTGCGCCCGTAGAGCTGGGAGGCCTGCGCGGGCAGCATCCCGGCCAGGTCCGTGTGCCCCACGATGGTGACGCCTCCCTCGGTGGTGACCACCTCGCCGGGCACCGTCAGCTCGGTGTTGCCGCCGGTGGCCGCCGCCATGTCGATGATGACCGATCCGGGCGCATGGCCTCGATCGCGGAGCGGTCCAGGAGTATCGGCGCGCGGCGCCCGGGATGCTCGCGGTGGTGATGACGATGTCGGATTCGGCGGCCTGCCGGGCGTAGAGCGCGTTTGGCCGCGGCTCGCCTGATCGGCGCTCATCTCCTTGGCGTAGCCGTCGGAGGACACCTCCTGGGCGCTGGGCAGCGGCACGAACTGCGCCCCCATGGAACGCACCTGGTCGGCGACCTCCGGACGCACGTCGGAGCCGCGCACCTGCGCGCCCAGGAGCAGGCGGTCCCGATCGCGGACAGGCCCGCCACGCCCGCGCCGATGACGTAGACGGTGGCGGGAGGGAACTTTGCCCGCGGCGGTCACCCTGCCCACTGAACAGCCTGCCGAGGTGCGCGGCCGCCTCGATGACGGCGCGGTAGCCGGCGAGGTTCGCCTGCGAGGAGAGCACGTCCAGGACTGCGCCTCGCGAGATCCTCGGGACCACGTCCAGGGCCAGGGCGGTGATGCCGCGCTCGCGCAGCGACTCGAGGAGCTCGGGGCGGCGCGCCGGGTCCATGCGGCAGATGAGGACCGCGCCCCGGCTCATGAGCGCCAGGTGCTCCTCGGCGGGGGCCGAGGAGCTCACCACGACGTCGCAGCCCCAGACGCTGGGCCGCTGCCGGCTGGGCCCCGGCGGCCCTCGTAGGCGTCGTCGGGAACTGCGCCCGCGCCCCGGCGCCGTGCTCGACCAGGACCTCGTAGCCCAGGCGGATCATCCTCTCCACCGTCTGCGGGCTCGCAGCGGCACGCGGCTGATCGGCCGGCTCACAGGGGACTCCGATACGCAGTAGTGCCTCCTGCGACGACACGGTGCCGTCGTCGGCACTCACAAGAAACCATCGGCAAGATAGAAGGTCGAGTTCGGCAAGGACGAGTTGGGACCCGGTGATGCGGGCGAGACGAGTCGAAGAAGGTCGCACGTGGCGCAGAGGCGCCGACAGTGGATGGAATGAGCGGGAAGTGACGGATAAGGTGAGTTCAGGGACGGGCCATGTCCCAGCAGCGGGCGCCACCGGTCATGCCGGCCTCGTTGGGGACCGACGACGTCGTCGCCGATCCTGGCCAGCTGGGCCGCCGTGATCCGGCGCGAGTTGCCGCCGCCCAGGTAGAGGCGGTCCCTACAGGTACATGGGGCAGGCGTCGACGACGCGGCGCACCCGGCGCGACTCCAGTGGGCGTCGCCCAGGCGCAGCCGCTCGTGCTCGCCGATGTAGTCGTCATAGGTCAGGCCCCAGCGCACCGGGCCCTGGGAGACCTCCACGTGCAGGGGCCAGGAGGCCCGTTGTCGAAGACGGCGTTGCCCAGGCCCGTGCCCAGGGTCACGATCATCTCCAGGCCGCGGCCGGTGACGACGCCGGCCCCGGCGACCTCGGCGTCGTTGAGGACCAGGGAGGATGCCCAGGGCCCTGCGAGACGCCGGTGCCCATGTTGAAAGCGGGCCCAGGCTCCACCAGCTCGGGCAGCACCTTGGAGCGCGGACCGTCCTGGGTGATGTAGTGGGTGTGGCGATGACGACCCCGTGGCGGATCATGCCCGGCATCCCCACCGTCACCCGGTCCGCGCCCGGCAGGCTGGGAGGCCAGCGAGGCGATGGTCTCCACCAGCTTCGTCGGTGGCAGCGGGTAGGTCGGGTGCACGGCGCGGGAGATGATGTTGCCCTCGGCGTCCAGCACCGAGGCCTTGATGCCGCCGCCGCCGCAGTCCACGGACAGAGTCGTTGTGCTCACGGCTGCGAGCCTAGTGGAAGCGCGAGGCCGGTGCGGTTCAATGGGGCATGCCACGCATCCGCCCTCGACCCTGGCCTACGACGGCACCTTCTTCTCCGGGTGGGCCGCCCAGCCCGGGTCTGCGTACCGTCGAGGGAGTCCTCACCTCCGCCCTGGCCACCGTCCCTGCGCGAGCCCGTCCGCCTCACGGTGGCGGGCCGCACCGACGCCGGCGTCCACGCCGCAGCCCAGGTGGTCCACCTCGATGCGAGCACGAGGCCTGGGCCGCGCTGCCCGGGCGCTCCGACCGTCGCCCCGAGGCCGCCCTGCTCACCCGGCTCGCGGGCGTCCTGGCGCGCGAGGCGCCAGTATGCCTGCCGCTGACCCCGCGCGGCGCCGGCGACGTCGTCGTCACCGGGGCGCGCAGCGTGCCGGAGGCCTTGACGCCCGCTTCGCGCGCTGAGCCGCCGCTACACCTACCGGATCGCCGACGCCGCAGCCCCGCGCGATCCCGCCCGGCGCGCCACCGTCCTGTGGCTGCCGGACCGGCTCGACGTCCGAGGCCATGGAGGCCTCGGCCGCGCCCCTGCTGGGCGAGCACGACTCCCTGTCCCTACTGCAAGCCCCGCCAGGCGCCACGACCATCCGCACCCTGCGCACCCCTGACGTGGCGACGAGCCGCCGGCGGGCCGGATGCCGGGCTTGTCGTCCCTGACCGTCGTCGCCGACGCCTTCTGCCACTCCATGGTCCGGTCCCCTGGTAGGGGCCGGTCTCGCCGTCGGGCAGGACGCAAACCGGTCACCTGGCCAGGCGAGCTCCTGGCGGCCCGCACGCGTGACGGCGCCGCCCCTGTCGCCCCGCCGCACGGGCTGACCCCTGGAGGAGATCGTCTACCCGGCTGACGACGAGCTCGCCGCTCAGGCCGAGCGCGCCCGCGGACCACCCGACGTCTGACCTGCTGACCCGTCGGCTCAGTGAGCGCACGCTGGGCCGCGTGGTGCGATTCACGAACTGGAAAGCCGCACCTTTTTGACCCTCCCGCGGGCGCCCGGTACTGTTGGCAATCGTCGTGCAGCACGCGTGCGCGTCCGCGGTGCCGTCCCACTCGCCCCGGATCGCCTGTGCTCCGACCACCACCTGACCATGGTGGTCTCGCCGAACCGCGAACGCTTCACCGCGCTTCGGCGTGCCCACTCGCCAAGAGAAACGAAGGCAACGCCCGTGCGCACGTATACACCGAAGCCCGGCGACGTCGAGAAGAACTGGTACGTCATTGACGCCACCGACGTCGTCCTGGGTCGACCCTGCGGCCCAGGCCGCCACCCTGCTCCGTGGGAAGCACTAGCCCCAGTTCGCCCCAACGAGGACTGCGGCGACTACGTCGTCATCATCAACGCCGACAAGGTGGCCCTCACCAACGGCAAGGCCGACAAGAAGTTCGCCTACCGCCACTCCGGCCACCCGGGTGGTCTGACCGCCGTCTCCTACCGCGAGCTGCTGGCCACCCGCCCCGAGCGCGCCGTCGAGAAGGCCATCAAGGGCATGGTGCCCCACACCAGCTCGGTCGCGCCCAGCTCAAGAAGCTCAGGGTCTACGCGGGTGCCGAGCACCCGCACGCCTCCCAGAACCCGAAGACGTTCGAGATCACCCAGGTCGCCCAGTAAGCGCTCCAGCGCTCGGCACCTCGCGACAAGCAAAGGACATATCGTGGCTGAGACCACTGTCGACATCGACGCGCTGGACGAGGAGAACGCCCCCTCCAGCTACACCACCGAGACCGAGGAGTCCGCTCCGGGCCGCGGCCAGTCCATCAGCCCCGGCTCCGGCCTGGGTCGCCGCAAGGAGGCCGTCGCCCGCGTGCGCCTCGTTCCCGGCACCGGCCAGTGGACGCCGAACGGCCGCTCCCCGAGGACTACTTCCCCAACAAGCTGCACCAGCAGCTCGTGCGCGCCCCCTTCACCGTCCTGGACCCTCGAGGGCCGCTTCGACGTCGTCGCCCGCATCAACGGCGGCGGCGTCTCCGGCCAGGCCGGCGCCCTGCGCCTGGGCATCGCCCGCGCCCTCAACGAGATCGACCGTGAGGCCAACCCGCGCCACCCTGAAGAAGGCCGGTTTCCTCACCCGCGACTCGCGCATCGTGGAGCGCAAGAAGCCGGTCTGCACAAGGCCCGTCGCGCCCCCAGTACTCCAAGCGTTGATCCGGAGCGGTACCGGTCAGGGCCGAGTCGGAACCGTCCGTTCGCAGCTGGTACGACGGCGGCCGTCCCCGCACCGGGCGGCCGCCGTCGTCGTCCGTCAGGGGTCGCCGCGATCGGCTCCGACGTCGATCGAGGGAGATCCGGCAGTCGGCGATCGATGGGTGAGATCCGAGCGCGCGATCCGGGCTGTCGGTCGACCACAGGACATCAGACCTTGCTCGCGTCCGCCGGTCGTCATGTCCCGTAGTCGGGCGGCCCGTGGCAGGATGGGTGCTGTTTCGTCACCCCTCAGGAGGATTTCCATGGCTCGTCTCTTCGGAACCGACGGCGTACGCGGCCTGGCCAACGACCTGCTCACACCCACCCCTGGCCGTGCAGCTCGGTGAGGCTGCGGCCCGCGTCCTGACCAAGGACATCGTCCGCCACCCGGCAGCTCGCGCAGCGGCCGCCCCTGCGCCATCGTGGGCGCGACACCCGCGCCTCCGGAGAGTTCTCGACCACGCCATCAGCGCGGGCCTGGCCTCCTCCGGGATCGACGTCACCCGCGTGGGCGTCCTGCCCACCCCGGCGATCGCCCACCCTGACGGCCACCCAGGACATCGAGCTGGGCGTCGCGATCTCCGCCTCCCACAACCCCTTTCCCGGACAACGGCATCAAGTTCATCGCCCGCGGTGGCTACAGCTCGCCGACGCCGTCGAGGACGAGATCGAGGCCCTCCTGGGCAAGGTCAGCGACCGCCCCACCGACGCCGACGTCGGCCGTGTCATCAAGGGCGAGACCGTCGCCGACCAGAACTACATCAACCACCTCGTCGACTCCGCGGCCACCGACCTGTCCGGGCTGCGCATCGTCGTCGACGCTCCAACGGCGCCGCCTCCGTCGTCGGGCCCCGCCGCGTCTGCGGGCGGCCGGCGCCGAGGTCATCGTCATCAACGCCTCCCGGACGGCCTCAACATCAACGACAGCTGCGGCTCCACCCACCCCGAGCAGCTGCAGAACTACGTCAAGGCCGTGGCGCGACATGGCGTGGCCTACGACGGCGATGCCGACCGCTGCCTGGCCGTGGACGCCGACGGCAGCTCGTCGACGGCGACCAGATCATGCGGCATGCTCGCCATCGGCATGAAAGGCCGACGGGCACCCTCGGCCCCGACACGCTCGTCGTCACCGTCATGAGCAACCTCGGCCTCATCCTGGCCATGCGTGAGCACGGCATCCGCACTGTTCAGACCGGTGTGGGCGACCGCTACGTGCTTGAGCGCATGCTCCAGGGCGGTTACACCCTGGGCGGTGAGCAGTCGGGCACGTCATCGACACCATCCACGCCACCACCGGCGACGGCGTGCTCACCTCTCTGCACGTGGCCGCGCGCGTCAAGCGCACCGGTAAGACGCTGGCCGAGCTCGCCAGTGTCGTCACCCGCCTGCCCCAGACGCTCATCAACGTCAAGAACGTCGACAAGGCCGCCGCCAGCACCAACCAGTCGGTGCAGGACGCCGTGGCCTCCGCGGAGAAGGCGAGCCGGGCGAGACGGGCGCGTCCTGTTGCGCCCCTCGGGCACCGGCGCCGCCTGTGCGCGTCATGGTCGAGGCCGCCACCAGGAGGAGGCCGACCGCGTGGCCCTGCTCCTCGGCCGACACTGTCACAGAACAACCCTCAGCCTCGTGAGCTGACGGCGGTTCTCGGGGCTGCCGTGTCGCCGCCACCAGTACGCGGTGGCCGGCGTCGCGGCCGGTCCCTCGCGGTCGTGAGGGCCACCGGCTCCAACGGATCCAGCGCGCGATGAGGGAGGATATGACTGTGACGTCGTACCGCCTGGCCTCCGCACGGACTCCGCTGACCTGGTGCGGCCACGGCCCTGAGCGGGCGAGTCTCGACCTGCTGTCCGCGCTCTGCCGGCAGTGCCGGGACGCCCGACTGCCGACGGACGCGCATCGCCCCAGGGCCCGCGACGCGGCCTCGGCCGCTGCGGGCGCTGCAGAATGTCGTCGTCTCCCGTGGGTACGCCGTCGTTGTAGTGGC
>BNJV01002965.1_pt1 | contig 11277 bp, 8 predicted proteins | sample 8540591 | NCBI WGS metagenome assembly BNJV01 (sample SAMD00202457, study PRJDB9452) | human saliva metagenome | host: Homo sapiens
ATCCCGCGAAAAGGATGCGGGCACCGGACCCGCGGACGGCGGCACGGGTGGACGTTCTGACGGCGAGAATGACGGGTTCGGTGAGAAAGGTAGTTCAAAATAGGTTCTAGGACTCATTAGATATTTTGCGACTTACGGGAGTTTTCTCTACTGCGCGACGCTACCGAAGTCGCTCCATCAGACAACGCCACCAAACCCGCATTCACAACAAATATCCCTAAACTAAAATATGACAAAAAATTAATAAATAATAAATTATATAAAACTACTCTTAAAAATTATTTCTGTGTGTAAAGACGTAAACTTTTCAAAGTGCTATGCGCGGTTTCTTCAACCAAAGCTACCCAATCACTACCTATCCCATAAGCAACCCACCACGGGGCCACCAACAACACCACCGGATAACCCCACACCCACAACACCCCCAGAACACTCACCACCAACAACACACCATACACCCACCCCGAAACCTTCCACCCCAACACACGCTTCACCAACACCGACACCGCCACCCCGGTTATCGTCACCACCACCACAGGAAATCATCGGAGACGGATCATACCCCTTCCAATGCACCGCCGGAATACCCACCGCAAAAAAACCAACCATACAAAAAAGTACTAGACATAAAAATGACACATAAATAGCAGAAATCTTATCCTCCCGTTCTTGTGCCTCTACCTCCCGAACCTCAAGCTCCGCAAGAAACACCTCCAACTCATCCGACGACATCCGACTACGACGCCGCAACTCCAACAACTGATACAGCAAAACCCCCGGATACAACCCCGTCACCACAGCAACAAACCCAAACATAGACGGAAGATTCCACGGATACGGCAAAATCCCCACCACCAACATCCCCACATGAGGAGACGCCAACCAAATCAGCTGCGACACAGTACTAGCATTCAGAAAATAAAAAAGACACCCAGTATAAACCGTCCCAAACACAGGAAACAACAGCACATACCCATAAAACAACACATTCTCACCCACCGGAAGAGAACGCGAGGTCTGCAGAATAAACCCCAGCAAAGGCCACCCAATCAAAAACTGAGAAATCCCAATAAAAATCCCCGAACTCCACCAATCAATCGCAGCCAACCACTCTTTCCGAACACCCAAAAACATCTCACCCATAAAACTCACCTCTCCCCAAGTACCCTTCTTCTAACAAGACGACAGCCTACTCTGACTCAACCCCTCAGCCGTCTTGAGACAAACCGTCAGACACTTCCCCATCAGAATCATCAAGAACCTGCCTCCGCATCAAATCCTCATCAGGCTGTGCATCAGCAGGAGCATAAACCCCTTCGGCGGGATACACATTCTCAGGCTCTTGCGCCCTCTCTGGCCCACGAATATCTTCAGGAGCCTGAACATCGCCCGGCTCTCGTATATCTTCCGGATCCAGAACTTGAACCTGGCCACCGGACATACCAAAACCATCAGAATCAACACTCAAAGGAGCCGGAGAAGGACCAGGAGACGGCACAGGATACGCAGGAGCACCCTCAAATTCAAAAGCCTATCCACCCCATACTTCTTCGCCGCATCAGACAACGCAACCAAACCAGCATTCGTCGTAGAATTCAACGCCAACGGACCAAATTCCCGATGCTGACGAGGTAGCGGCATCGGATGTCCCAACCCCATCTGCCGGGCTCCTATACACCGGAAACTACCGTAATATACGAGTTATACGAAAACGCATTTTTTCCCGAACAACACGATGATACCAACGAACAAAAGTAGAAAACATCGTACCCCCAAAACTTAGGGAAACGACAAAGGGGAAAATCAATAGCCAAACTGGATATCCCCACACAGCATAAATAAAAACAGCACCAGTCACAAGCACAATTAAGATAAACCAACCTGACAACCGATACTTAAACACAAGAGTGATAATTACAGACAGAGATAAACCAGACAATACTAAAATCGCTGTTGGTAAAAGCATCGGAGAGGCATCATACCCTTTCCAATGCACCGCAGGAATAGCCAATGAAAAAAAGCTAACCATAAAAATACCAATAACAATTAGACCAATAAGTGTTAGTTCATCTTTTTTATTAGATTCCTCTATCCGTTTTAGTTCCTCCTCAACCTTGAGCTTATACTCCTCTAACTCCTCATCAGACATCTTCGCCACACGATACAACTCATAATAATTATTCAACAAAATACCCGGATACAACCCGCACACCACAGAACCAAACATATACATCCCCAACGCACGTATGGGCATAGGAAATAGAATAAACAAAAAGGTTAATAGAAAAGCAACTGGTAAAAATAGGCCTATGGCTACATCTGCACGAAGAAAAAGAAATAAACAAAAATTAACCGCAATACCTACAAACGGCAAAGAAAACAACACCACATAAAACGGCAAATGAGGACCCACCATAGGATACGACGGCGCAACCCGCACCACCAACCCCACAATAGGCCACCAAATCAACACCTGAGCCCACAAAGCCCAAAACGGACCCCAACCCCAATACACACAATCCCGAACACGCACCCGCACGCCTACTCACCACCCACAAAATCAACATCAGAACCCTCTACAGGATCAACATCCTCATCCCAAGAAACTCCATCGGCACCAGAGAATTTTTCCTCACCCGAAACAATACCCTCAGAATCTTGCACATCAACAGAACCATAAACACCCGTGGCGGAATACACATTCTCAGACCCACGAATATCTTCAGGAGCCTGAACATCATCCAATTCCTGAATATACCCGGGAACCTGAAACTATAAACTGCTAAAATCCTACCTACTGTGCAGCCTCTGTGCACGAGCCATACCACGACGCATAACATCCTCAACGGCAGACACCCATGGTACGCCCAGGACATAGCCAACCCACCAAGGGGCCGCCAACAAAACCACCGGATAACCCCACACCCACAACACACCCACCACACTCACCACCAACAACACAACATACACCCACCCCGAAACCTTCCACCCCAACACACGCTTCACCAACACCGACACCGCCATACCCACAGCAGACAAAACTAAAGCTTGCCAAAACATCGGCAACGGGTCATACCACTTCCAATGTATCGTCGGAATACCCACCGACATAAAATCCCAAACAACCACCATAAGCAAGAAAAAAAATGACGTGAACGTACTCTCAGTTCTCAATTCCCGTTCTTGTGCCTCTGCCTCCCGCGTTTCAAGCTCACGCTGATACTCCTCCACCTCCTCAGGGGACATCTTCGCCACACGATACAACTCATAATAATTATTCAACAAAATACCCGGATACAACCCGCACACCACAGACCCAAAACCAAACATCGACATACCACGAAAAGGCATCGGAAAAAGACCAAACAAAAACATAAAACCAAACGCAACAGGTAACATCCACCCTAACGCCCGCCGCGGATGCAAAAGCCGAAACAAACAAAAATTAACCGCAATACCTACAAACGGCAAAGAAAACAACACCACATAAAACGGCAAATGAGGACCCACCATAGGATACGACGGCGCAACCCGCACCACCAACCCCACAATAGGCCACCAAATCAACACCTGAGCCCACAAAGCCCAAAACGGACCCCAACCCCAATACACACAATCCCGAACACGCACCCGCACGCCTACTCACCACCCACAAAATCAACATCAGAACCCTCTACAGGATCAACATCCTCATCAGGCTGCATATCAGCAGGAGCATAAGCCCCCTCGGCAGGATACACATACTCAGGCCCTTGCACATTCTCAGACCCACGAATATCTTCAGGAGCCTGAACATCGCCCGGCTCTCGTATATCTTCCGGCTCCAGAACTTGAACCTCGCCACCGGACATACCAGAACCATCAGAATCAACACTCAAAGGAGCCGGAGAAGGACCAGGAGACGGCACAGGATCCACAGGAGCACCCTCAAAATTCAAAAGCCTATCCACCCAATACTTCTTCGCCCCATCAGACACAGCCACCAAACCAGCATTCGTCGTAGAATTGATAAACAATGGCTTACGACCAGAATGAGATGTCAATAATGCAGGATGTTCCAACCCCATCTGCCGATATGACCCCAAATACTCGGGGCCCTTCAGCGGCTGCCCCAAAGGACCGACCTTCACATTCCCCAACTTATGATTCTTCGGACCGAAATTACCCACTTGGCTCAAACCAGCGCCAGAGGCAAAGTTATACACCTTATCCCCACCCGATGTAGGATTACCTGACAGACCAGCCCACAGCTCACCATTAGCCATACTCATACCACCAGCAAAACCAGCCTCCAAACTGTTCTGCCCAAAACCACCGGGCTTAAAACCTAAGTAGTTCCCCACAGAACCAGCAGCAGGTTTTGCCAAACCACCCAGTATATTACCCGTAGCACCAGTCCCCATCTGAGTAAATAATTCACCAGTATTAAATGGCTCAGGAGTAAGACCCATCAAAGATTGTCCTGTATACGACACGCCATTTACGGCGGCACCAGTAGCACCATTCACCGCAGCGTTAGCACCAACAGCCTTTAACCGTTGACCTACAGTAGGTTTCGCTGTTCCTGATGAAGACTTACCCACATTCACAGGACCGACAGCACGCAACTCACCTGAGGCACTCTTAGAGCCGATCTGAGTGCCCTTTGAGGCAACCGCAGCCGCAGGAGCACCAGGAACCTTACCTACCTGAGCAGGACCAGCGGCTTCAAACTTGAAGCCCCCTTCGACCCGGTGGCGATAACAGGAATAGCCTTCCCCTGACTCGACGACACAGTCACCGTCTGTACTGGAGCACCTGAACGTACACCTGTAGAAGCGCCTTTTGTGCCAGCGGCAACCACTGGCACATTCTCCCACTTCACAGCAGTTGGAGATGCCGAAGTAACTTTCGACTCCACATTTGCAACACGCGCTGCATTACTCGAAGAGTTCACAAGGTTAGAGCCCTGTGGAACAAACCTGGTCTCTGCCGCAATCGCACGCTCACTTGTTTGAATCGCCGACGATGTAGAAGGCGAAAAGGTGCTACGCACTTTAGAAAAACCCTCCACAGCCTTAGGAGCAACCCATTTCTGAACACCGTAAGCGGCACCATAACCTGCAGCTGCGGTGAGGCCTCCAGTAATACCACCCACGGTGGCTGCAAAGGCCACATCGCCAGTATCAACATACCCGCCGCTCTTCAAAGAAGCATTGGAGTTCAACGTTATACCGGCTGCCATACTGCTGCCTGACACAGTCCCAGCTGCAATCGCCACACTTAAACCGGGAATAGGTATGGAAACAACGGAAACAACTATGCCAACTGCGATAAGAGCATGCGAGACTTCTTGACGGTTCCTGCTTAACCAGCCTTCAAAGCTTGTATCTTGTGCGAGCGCAACAGAGACCTCAGTTGTACCCCATGGATCCACCATATTCATGGGGCTAGAGCCCACGAAAGAATAAGGGTCTGCGAACCATGGCGAACCGGCCACTGGCGCTAGCGGATCAGTCGACAGGAAACGCTTCGAAACACCGTCAAACGTGCGGGCACCCATGACATCCAGCCCGGCGATACGCACGCTGCCAGCGCCTGTAAAGGATACTCCCTCAGGTAATACTTGGCTGAACGGGTCGAAGCTCCTTATCCCAGGAATATGAGCTATACCCGCTGGATCAGGCACACCCCACGGATTTAACCCTTGCGGAACACCTACCTGAGAGAACCCGCCGTCGCAATCCGGTGCACTCACAGCTCCCACGCCCAAAACCTGTGGGGTATCAGAGAGTGAATCCCACAGTACAGGCATTGAGATGCTGTCTACACCAGTAACCTGAGCCAGTTCACCCGTGGCATCCGTGACAAGACGTACCCGGGACGCTACGCCGCGTACACCCAGAGCCTCCGTATGGAAGGCATCAGAATTTGACGTAGTCGTAACCGAGGAAAGACCGCCCCAAACGCCCCACTCGTACTCGCGAGCTATACGAGTACCCTGATTTGAAGCGGTATATTCACGCACGCGGTATCCTGCCGCATCATAGGCATAAGTTGTGGTTACGCGGTTAATAACTTCATGGTGAAGCCCCACAAACTCTGGGGCTATAGCAGCTGCGTACTCCAAGGTCTCGATCTGAACCAGTTGATTGAGGACGTTATATTCAAAGGAACGTTCACTCAGAACGGTACGTTTGTGTTGCTCTGCATCATCCACACGGTAGAGTTTCGCTCACCATCAGACCGTTCTCAAAGACCCATTCATATTCAAGATCGCCCTCACGAGCACCGATCAATTGACCGGCGGCATCATAGGAGTACATCACTAGTGAGTTGTTTGTCTGCACACCAGCTACACGCCCCTGGGCGTCACGGGTTATCTGGGTCTTCTCATTTATTCCCTGATTTTCAGGTTCGATGCCGCCTGCAAATTCGGAGGCTTCTTCAGCAACAAGATTTTTGCCATATTCCGAGACTCGACCTGAAGCGTCAAACCGCCAGGTAGAAACAATATCCCCTACCTGGGCACGAACAAGCTGCCCCATCACATCATATGAATATGTGGAAACAACAGGCTTATCTTCACCGGTACTGTAGGTTTCGCGGCGAATCACATGACCCGCGCCGTCATACACCGCATGCGATGTACCGTATGGAGTTACTGTGGCAGTGCGGTTACCGTCGGCATCGTAGGAATATGTGAGAGTATATGCACCTGTAGAAACAAACGTATTGAGCGCCTGAACCTGATTCTCGACGTCCGTAGATTTGGACATCTTGTGCTCTGAATCTGGTGAGTGAGGGTCAATAACAGCGCTTCGGGAACGCTAACGAGCTGCCTGGCGGAATCATACTCGTAGCGGTGCTCAACATAAGCTTCCTCCGGCGCACGACCGTCAAGAGCCTGAGCAGTGGCGTAATCACGTACCCACACAGTACGTCCCTTATTTTCACTGCCGTACTGTGCAATACGCACACCATCGCAGAAAGCATACCGAAGCTCGCCGCCGCGTTTATAGTCGTACTCGTAGGTGCGCTCATGTACACCGTCGAAAGCGCGGGTTAGACGGCCAGCCGCATCATACCCATACTCAAAGACGATACCCGCCGCGTTAATGGTGCGGGTCAGACGGTTCAAGGCATCGTATTCGTAGCGAGTGATCTGCCCAGTAGAATCCATAACCTGCGCAATATTACCCGCAGCGTCATACTTCATGTGGGTGCGGTTGCCCAGCCCATCAATGGTCCGAATCAGCTGACCAGCAGCATCGTAGGAAAAACGACGATAGCCATACGTGTTATCGCGCAGCCCCACCAGACGACCGCCCAGATCGTATTCATAGCTTGCACTGCGAGCGCCCTTAGTCACCTTGATAACACGACCGGCGGCATCATAATCGATATATTCTGCGGAGCCATCCGGAAGGATACGCTCCACGACTTGGGAAGCGGCATCATAGACCAGACGCGTGACAGCCCATTGAGTAGGTTCAGAATCTTGTGTTATCTCAGCAGCTGGTACCGGCTCATCAAGGCTCACCGCGTACCGCTCTAGACGACCTGCTGCATCATATTCATAAGTTTGCACGCGTCCAGCAGGTGAAACTACCCGTAACGGGCGACCTGCAAGATCCCGAATAATGCGAGTTAACCCACCCTGCGCATCCACAATTTCAACAGGATTACCGGCATGATCGTAGGTGATAAATTCCTCAGAATCAGGCTTTTCGGAAGACCCTACTTTAACTCCCGTTTTCTGGGCGACCACACGACCGAAAACATCGATCTGTTTGAAGGAATTACCGTAAGCATCCGTGGTCCTTTCCAGACCACGCTTGCGGTCGACGTTCTGCTTGACCTTCACCCCTGTGGGGTCAGTTTCAGAAGTTCGGTTCCCCACGGGGTCATAGGTGTACCGAGTCACGCCGCCTAGAGGGTCAATGGCGGCAATAAGTTGACGGATTCCGTCATACTCATAAGTCCATGTTGCCCCTGAAGCCTCAATAACTTGGGTCAGGTTACCCGACTGGTTATAAATATTCTGGGTGGTGCGGCCTAACGGGTCAGTCACAGAGGTAATTTCCCGGGCTCGATTATAGGTCAGAGTAGTAACGTTTCCGTATGGATCTGTCACCGCATGAGGCAGATTTCCCTGCTCTTTGTCATCAGCAATCTCACCCTCTAAACCAGCAAAACGCTGCGCAGTGCGCAAAGTCGCAGGGACCCGCGGTGCCTCTCGGGCTTCTTGATATAAGAAACTCCAGCGAGCACCGGTAGCTTCTTCGAAGCTGGAAATCATGCCGGAAGCGTTATATCGAATACGAAGAGTTCGCCCTAATGGGTCAATGACCTGTGTTACGCGCCCAGCACCATCACGTACCAGAGTAGTTGTGTTTCCCACACCATCCGTCATGGTCTTCAGATCCCCATGAATGTCATAGGTCATGACGGTGCACACCCCGGTGGGGTCTATGGTCTCCACAAGCCGACCGTGCTCATCCCAGACCAACTGGGTTTTCGCACCGTTGCTCTCAATAACGGCTGAAGGATTGGGGTTAACTGAATCTGCGTATTCATAAAAAGTAGTTACAGGAGTACCCAAATTCCGTACATCCCTGGCATCACAGATCGAAACCCCGGTGACGCGGTTACACTCATCCCAACTGTAGGTATAGTCGGTTCCCTCCGGGGTACGTTCGCGGACTAGCCGGTCATGCTGGTCGAAGGAACGGCTGGTAATAGAGCCATCACGATCAGTAATACTGACTCGATTATCGCCAGTTCCGTACCGAATGCTGTAGCGTTTCCCGTTCCCATCTGTAACCCCCGTAAGACGTCCTTTAGGGTCGCTATAAAAAATGTTAACCCTTAGTCCGGTCTCAGCCTGAGCAACAGTTGTTACGCCTGCATCCGTATAACTATAAGAAATATCGTCATCATATTCAGTGTGCTGATGTATCACACGCCCGTTGTCATCGTAGGTATTCGTGACCTCAACGTGTCCATTAACATCGGTCACCTCATGGATCAAATGCTCCGGGGTGTGGGTATACGTGCGGGTACCATTCATCTTCTCCACGGCGCAGAGGTGACCTGAGGCATTCTCCCCTTCAGGCACGTAACTGTAGCCGACGGCAGTTTGGGGAGCACCCGCACTTATACCCGCAGTATTGTACGTATATGCTTGCGCGGGGCGTAATCCACCAGTGGAATCAAGCTCGTAATCTATGTGAATAGCCCGATGCGCCACAGGATGCACGAGGTCTGTGACAATACGTTGAGGTGCGCTCTCAAACTCAAACGTTGCAGTAGCGTACACAGGAACCATCGCATCGCTCAAATGCCCGACCGCAGTACCCACCCAAACGCCTGCCGAGTTATATATATGGCGCGTATGTTTGTTGTCTTCAATGACCCAGTAATGTGATGTGAAGGTCAGCTCTCCACGTTTGCGAGAAATCTACCTCTTCATGCGAGTTTTGGGCAAGTTCTTTCTCGCAGTTATGCACCTGCTCGAATGCCTGCTGCATTGCCTGCATGATCCACTCATACAGTTCATCGCTAGGCAGTACTTTGGTGAGCCACCAGGGTTCCTGCGGGGTGCGGTCATACCCATCACCCGAACGACTAAAGTGCAGAATACGCCCGTCTTTGGTATACCACTGAGCATTTTCTGAGGTAAAGTCAATCCAAGTATCCAAAGTGGAACACCATCCGAGCCCAAAAATTCCTGAAGGAATTGCCTCTGGATGTACCACCGCAAAACTGTTATACATACGCTCCAGAGATAATGCAGTAGCGGCAGTATTATCAAAAGCTAAATCAAGCTCATACTCAATAAAGTTACCTGTTGCAATATTAACTGGATCATTCAAGTAACCCGAGCTAGGATAAGCTCCCGAAATACCTGCCGAAGGTACATAAGGAAGCATATGTTTTGTTGGGAGTTTTTTAAGGTCTTGATCGTTTACAAATATACTGCTCTCAACAGAATGCAGAACTCGAGGGTCCGAAAGATTGGGATTTGTTTCGCTAATCTCCCCCTGGCTACCAGCTTTCCAGAGCTCTTCCCCAATCTTTCCAGCACGATACGCCTCCACAAGGTTATCTTGGGACCAGACATAAACAGCGGCGATGAGGCTTTCTGCATTAAATTCTCCCCAATCGGTACCATGCCTAAAAGCTTCATAAGAGGACTTCATCGCGTTATAGTCTTGCTCCACACGAGGATTCATACTCTTAATCATGTTGTAATACTTAATAAGATGCTCAGGAATACCCGAAACTTTTCCTTGAGCTAACTCATTCATATTTATATCGTCTTCATTTATCTGCTGAGAAATATATTTCTCAGTTGCAGGACCTTCTCCACCACAGGTAGGAAAACTTGTCCCAACTTTTAAGTTAGCTCGCGTATAGTCAACTTTTTCATTGAACTTCTTTATAGAATTTGAATTATAGACTTCATAATGAGGACGAGGCTGTGGTTCAGGCTTAGGAGGCATAGGATCTGTAGGATTTAAGTGGCGATGCTCCGGCTTCACAGGTTTAAGAGCCCCATGATTCGCCCTGAGATTGTGGTTCATATTGTCAAGGGACTCTTTCATGGACTCCCACTCAGTAACTTCTTTACGAATACGAACTTCCTCGTGGGCGGCAGCAATATATTTTTTCATATTATCTTCGGCGTTCCGAAGGGACTCGATGAGCTCTGCTCCCATCTCAATGAGACTGTCAGCATTACGAGAGAAAAGACGCCCATAACCACCCTCAAGCTGCGACTTTGCATATTCTGTGACTTCATTTCGGTCACGTGCCTGGTTTTCAAGGGTTGTCTTGCAGGTTCGGAGAGCTGCATGAAACTTCTCAGCTTCCTCAAAATCAAACTTAATCGAGTTGGTATTTGCATGCATGGGCTTATATCCCTCTTCTCTCTATCATCAGTCAACGAAAACCGGGCACATGACATCTTTGACAGCATTCCAGCGGTTGACCGGGTAGATATCTCAGGGTAGCTTGAGGACGGCTCACAGTGGTTGGTTGTCCTCAAACGTATGCCATACACCGTTCGGTATCACCATTATACGAAGGTCTCCAATAAGAACCCAGAATATTCGTCAAATATTTTAATGACCCACAATTACTTTCTTTGTAATCTTTTTGGGTCTTTGGGTGAAGCTGCTTCTCATAAAACGTGTGGACGGGGTTACACGACCCCGTCCACACGTTTTATGAACTTAAATTTCCAAAACTACTGCAGTATTCCGTTATCCACTGTTATCCCTGATTACAACC